>OCSH01000016.1_pt1 | contig 228612 bp, 208 predicted proteins | sample 1538371 | NCBI WGS metagenome assembly OCSH01 (sample SAMN04571687, study PRJEB22368) | human gut metagenome | biome: human gut; material: stool | host: Homo sapiens | place: Luxembourg | collected 2012-06-01 | reverse complement strand
AAAATATGGTATAATATGACTACTTCGTAGTCACTTAGAAGTTTCTTCGAAACTTCGGATGCGTGGAAAAGCAACGCAAAAATATGGTATAATCAGGAGAATAAATATGTTTGATAATGTTACTTTAAAATTAAATGCAGATCCATTAATAATCAGTGCGTTAAAGGAAGATATAACAAGTGAAGATGTGTCGACTAACAGTGTTATGCCAGAACCTAAGAAGGGCGAGGTACAGCTTATATGCAAGCAGGATGGAATCATATGCGGACTTCCGATATTTGCAAGGGTATTCACACTTCTTGATGAGAATACAGTTGTTGATTTAAAAGTAAAAGATGGAGATAAAGTTACTAAGGGAGAGCTTCTTGCAGTTGTAACAGGTGACATAAAAGTGTTATTATGTGGGGAGAGAACAGCACTTAATTACTTACAGAGAATGAGTGGAATTGCTACATATACTAATGAAGTTGCCCAGTGTCTTGAAGGAACAGGTATTAAGCTTCTGGATACAAGAAAGACAACACCTAATAATAGATTGTTTGAGAAGTATGCGGTAAGAGTCGGTGGCGGTAATAACCACAGATACAATCTTACAGATGGTGTGCTTCTTAAGGATAATCATATAGGAGCGGCTGGCGGAGTAGCTAAGGCTGTTAGAATGGCAAAGGAATATGCACCATTTGTAAGAAAAATAGAAATTGAGGTTGAGAATCTTGATATGGTCCGTGAGGCTGTTGAAGCCGGAGCAGATATAATTATGCTTGATAATATGTCACACGATACTATGAAAGAAGCTCTTAATATAATTGACGGTAGGGCAGAGGTTGAAATATCTGGTAATATTACCAAAGAGAACCTTGAAAAGTTATCAGGACTTTCTGTTGATTATGTATCAAGCGGAGCACTTACACATTCAGCACCGATTATGGATATATCATTAAAAAATCTTCACCCAATTGAATAGATGAAAATGGAGAGATAGTATGAACGGAGAACAAAGACGTGAAAAAATAATAGATATTCTTAATAGTAGTAGTAAGCCTGTTTCGGGAGTTGCACTTGCCAGTATGCTTAATGTGAGCAGACAGGTAATTGTTCAAGATATAGCACTTATAAGAGCTTCTGATAATGAAATATCATCAACTAACAGGGGATATGTTATCCGTAAGAAGAATGAACATACAAGAATATTTAAGGTCGTTCATACAGAAGCAGATGTAGAAGCAGAGCTTAACAGTATTGTTGATATGGGTGGCTGGGTTAAAGATGTGTTCGTATATCACAAAGTATACGGAGTTATTAAGGCAGATCTTAATCTGCACTCAAGGCGTGATATTAAAGATTATATGGCAGAGATTGGAAATGGAAAGTCTAATCTGTTAATGAATGTCACATCAGGGTATCATTATCATACAGTGATAGCACCTGATGAGGACACGTTGGACATTATTCAGGAGAAGCTTGACAAGCTTGGTTTTCTTGCAAGATTACAGGAGTATGAACCTGTTGATTTCTGGAGCAGTAAAGCGTAAAATGTGAATTAGATACTTATTGATGAGTATTATAAGTAACGCAGACTGTATAATGATTAAGGTTATGTGGTTATGGAGGATATATGGTTAAACTTATTGCACTGGATTTGGACAGAACAACACTTACATCGGACGGACACTTATCGGAGGCTAACAAAAGAGCTTTAAGCGGGGCAATTAAAAGAGGTGTCCATGTATGTATTGCCAGCGGCAGGGCATTTGATACTCTTCCAGAGGAAGTGCTTAATGTACAGGGAATAGAGTATGCAATAACAAGCAATGGTGCAAGTGTATACAGGATTGCAGATAGAAAATGTATTAAGTCATATATACTAAAACCACAGTCTGTTGATAATGTTCTGTCGGTATGTAAGCAGTACCCTGTTACTTATGAGGCATTTATAAGAGGGTGTGCATATGCGGCAAAGGAGTATATTGACAATCCTGTAAAGTACGGTGCAACAGAAAATGCGATACAATATGTGCGTTCCACAAGAATATTAAAAGAGAATATTATACAATTTATCAATGAGCATAGAAATGAACTTGATTGTATGGATATTGTCCTTGATGATGATATTTTAAAGCGTAAGATTATTGATGAGCTTTATGAGTCTGACAAGGATATATATATTACAAGCTCAGTAAAACAGCTTATAGAAATATCCTATAAAGATGCTGGAAAGAGGTCAGGAGTACAATATCTTGCAGGACTTCTTGGCATAGACAGGAAAGATATTGCGGCATTTGGCGATGCGGATAATGATATTGATATGATACAATTCGCAGGCTACGGTGTTGCTATGGGTAATTCAACAGAACATTTAAAGAGCATTGCTGATTATGTGACTAAAAGCAATGATGAAGATGGTGTGGCATATGCTATAGAGAATATATTGTTGAATTAAAAAAGTTATGCTGATTTATGTGAATATTTAAATGCCTGTATTTTAATATATCTGTCGAACTATATATATTATATATGCTATATATGATATATAGCATACAAAGTGTACATAGGAATATATTGTTATATGTCAATGACTATATTAAAAGTGTTGGTGATATGAAATTGATATATATATCAAACATAAGTTGATAAATATCATAAAAATGTGTAATATATAATATTGGCTGTTGCCGTAATGATATGTGAATGTATAAGCGCATTATAGCATTGTATATAATTATATAATACATAGAAGTTATATGAGAATATGCGCAGAAATGAGGATGAAATGGATAATCAGAAATTAGCAGATTTATTATTTCCGGAAGTAGTTAATACTCCTGAATATTATGAAGAGAAATTCCCATATAGAAAGCTTCCTAATAAGGCAGAAGTTACACGTATGGCACCAAGTCCAACAGGATTTATTCATCTGGGCAATCTCTATAGTGCACTTGCTGATGAGAGAATTGCACACAGAAATGGTGGCGTATTTTATCTTAGAATAGAAGATACAGATGAGAAAAGAAAAGTTGATGGTGCAGTAGAAACAATTATTAATGTATTAAGATATTTTGATATTGAATTTGATGAGGGTGCTGGCTTTGATGATACAGATCCAAGAAATGCTTATGGACCATATTTCCAGAGACAGAGAGTTGAAATATATCATACATATGCTAAGAGCCTTGTAGAAAGAGGACTTGCTTACCCATGCTTTTGTACAGAGGAGGAGCTTGATAAGGTAAGGGCAAAGCAGGAAGAAGATAAGGTTCTTACAGGTTATTATGGAGAATATGCGACTTGTCGTAACCTCTCTTATGAAGAGATAGAAGCTAATATTAAGGCTGGTAAGCCATATGTATTAAGACTTCGTTCACAGGGAAGCCCTGATAAGGAGATTACATTTGTTGATGCAATCAAGGGAGAGATTAAGCTTCCAGAGAATATACACGACATTGTGCTTTTAAAGAAAGATGGTATTCCAACATACCATTTTGCACATGCAATTGATGACCATCTTATGAGAACAACTACAGTTGTAAGAGGTGGTGAGTGGCTTGCATCAGCTCCTATACATTATGAGTTATTCCATTTATTGGGCTTTAAGATGCCGGCTTACGCACATACAGCACATCTTATGAAGTTTGATGAGGAGACAGGAGGCAAGAGAAAGTTATCTAAGAGAAAAGACCCAGAGCTTTCACTTGATTATTATAGGAAGGACGGATACCATCCATATACAATGAAGGTATATCTTCTTACGCTTCTTAATTCTAACTTTGAAGAGTGGCACGAGAAGTTCCCGGACAAGGATATCAATGAGTTCCCATTCTCAGTAGAGAAGATGAACCAGTCAGGTGCACTCTTTGATAAGGATAAGCTTCATAATATATGTAAGAATGAATTATCTAAGCTTTCAGAAGAAGAACTTTACGATTTCCTTTATGACTGGGCTAAGGAGAATGAACCAGAAAATGTAGAGAAATGGTTCGGCGATAGAGAAAAGATGTTACAAATTCTCCGCCTTTATATGGGTGTCGGTGCTAAGAGAAGAAGAAAAGATTTAATGTATGCAAAGCAGATATTTGAACTTATCTCTTATTTCTTTGACGGTGAGTCAGCAGAGGAAATGGACGAATTCAAGCTTGATGAAGATATGGTAAGTAAGATACTAAAGAGTTATCTTGCAAAGTATGACCATAATGATGATAATTCAGTATGGTTTAACAAGCTTAAGGAGATAGCAGATGAGCACGGCTTTGCTTCAGATATGAAGGCTTACAAGGCTAATCCAGAGAATTTCAAGGGAAATGTATCTGATATAGCTGAAGCTGTAAGGATTGCAGTTACAGGACGTGCCAATACACCTGACCTTTGGACAATAGTTCATATTATGGGTGAGGAGCAGATGACAGAAAGAATTAAGAAGCATATTAAGTAATTGTGCATAAGCAGTTTAATAAACTGGGGAATTGATATACAAAAAGAATATTATACAAGTAGATTAATATACCAAAGAATTAATATGTTGACAGAACAATATGCAGGAATGGAGATTAATATGTCTAGAGAAGATGAAGGACTTAAGCAGTTAGGCAATAAGACGAAGTATAGTATGGATTATGCACCAGGAGTGCTTGAAACATTTGAGAACAAACATCCGGACAATGATTATTTTGTAAAATTTAATTGTCCTGAGTTTACAAGTCTTTGTCCTATAACAGGCCAGCCTGATTTTGCAACAATATATATATCATATATTCCTGATAAGCTTATGGTTGAATCAAAGTCACTTAAATTATATCTGTTCAGTTTCAGAAATCATGGTGATTTCCATGAGGACTGTGTGAATATAATTATGAAGGATTTAATCAGGCTTATGCAGCCAAGATATATAGAAGTGTGGGGCAAGTTCACTCCACGAGGAGGAATATCAATTGACCCATATTGCAATTATGGCAAGGAAGGAACTGCATTTGAGGATATGGCAAAGCAGAGACTTTTATGGCACGATATGAATCCTGAAAAGGTTGATAACAGATGATGTAAAGCTGGAAGTATATGCTTAATATAACGCAATTTTATTTAATTAATAAGTCTGCGTAATATTGGCATATACTTCCAGCTTGTTTCTTAATTATGTGTTTATTTCAAGTTTCAAGTTGCTTCAAAATGTATAAATTTGGGATTATTAACCTGCGATTTTAAAGATAATTTAACAATATTTAACAAATTTTAGTAAAACTTAATAAATGGATTGATATTGTAAATACATAGTGATAATATATATTTAAATATTTAAGATACGATCAATTGAATATTTAATGTGTAGAAGAACGGAGGAATAATATGAGCAAGGAACACACAGAGAAAAATGCTGCAGTCGAGGGGTTCAAAAATAAACAACTGACCTATAAGATTTCAGTAGCAGTGGGTATATTATTAGTTGCCTGCCTTACGGTTATGATTGCAATTAGTGCAACAATTGCAGCTAAGTTTATGAATAGTAGTATAAGTGGTGAGTTTGATGGAATTGCACAGCAGAATGGTGTATCAGTACAGGAGGTACTTGACAGAGCCTCAGATGTTGCTAATATTCTTCAGAATTATATTACGGAACGTTATGATGATTATGCTAAGACCGGATATACTGGAGAGACAGTTAAGAGTGAAGTATATGATGTACAGTTACAGAAGATGAACAAAGAGATTGAGCAGTTTATGATCAGCGTAGCCAATACATCTGTAACATCAAGTGAAAGCATTGCAGGTGTTGGTGTATTTTTTGAGCCTAATGCTTTTGACCCTGCTATTAAAGATTATACAATCTATGTAAGTGAATCAGATGCACAGAGTGGAAAGGTACAAAGCTATGGTGAGTATTCAAGCTATGGTTCAAAGGACTATTACAAGAATGCAGCAGCTTCACAGCAGAGCAGCTTTACAAGTCCATATAAGGATCAGGGCATCAATATGGTAAGTGCCTCTTTTCCAATTGTATATCATGGTAAGACACAGGGTGTAATTCTTGTAGATATTAATGTTGATACATTCAGCGGACTCCGTTCAACAGACGATAAGTACAATACAATGTATGTAGATGTACTTATGGGTGATGGTACATTTGTATATGACAGCGAATCAGATGAATATGTTGGAAAGAAGTTAAGCGATGTTTTACCAGCTAAAGAATATGCCAAGATACAAAAGGGCATTGATACAGGAAGCAGTTTCAGTGTAACAACTAAGAAGGATGATGGTTCTAAGGTTGAAAGATATTATGCACCTATTAAAGCTGTTAATCAGACCTGGTGGGCAGCAAGTGCATTAAATAAGACAGATCTTGAGCGTAATACGATTATTCTTGTAGTGTTTATGATTGTTATTTCGATTATAACTTTAGTAATTATAATTGTTATCAGCAATAAGCTTATTAAGAAGTACATTAAGCCTATAGATGATGTAGTTGCAGTAGCGGACCAGCTTGCGATGGGAGATTTCTCAGTTAATATTAAGAAGAATTATAATGATGAAATTGGTCAGCTTGCTGAGAAGTTTGATAATATGGCGGGAAGATTAAGTGCAATAATTAAAGACCTAACACGAGGTTTAAAAGAGATGGCAGGTGGTAACTTTAATATATCACCTAATGTAGAACACATCGGTGACTTTAAGGACATTGAAGTTGCTTTAGTAAAAGTTATAACAGATCTTTCATCAACTCTTTCAGAGATTAATGGTGTTGCAGATATGGTAGCTTCCAATGCAAGCCAGCTTTCAGATGGTGCACAGGCAATTACTGAGGGTGCAACGGATCAGGCAAGTTCAGTACAGGAATTACAGAGTACAATTGCTAATGTAGCTGATCAGGTTGATATGAATGCACATAATGCTAATAAGGCTAATGAAATGGCTAAAGCTGTTGGTGACCAGATTATTGAAAGTAATAATCAGGTACAGCAGATAGTTCACGCTATGGAAGTTATCACAGAGAATTCTAAGCATATCAGCAGTATTATTAATACAATTGATGAGATTGCCTCAAGTACTAACCTTCTTGCACTTAACGCTTCGATTGAAGCTGCAAGAGCAGGTGAAGAAGGAAGAGGCTTCGCAGTTGTTGCAACACAGGTTGGTAATCTTGCAGCACAGAGTGCAGATGCAGCTAAGAGCTCTGGTGAACTTATAGTTCAGGCAATTAATGCAGTTGAAGAGGGCAAGGGAATGGTTGATGATGCAGCTGCTAAGCTTATGGAGTCAGTTGAGAAGACTAAAGAACTTGTTGAGAATATCGAGCAGATTTCAGTTGCTTCAGAACAGCAGGCTGAATCATTAAAGCAGGTATCAGAAGCAGCAAGCCAGATAGCAGCTGTAGTAGAAGAGAATACAGCTATGGCTGAGGAAAGTTCTGCAAGCAGTGAGGAACTTGCTTCACAGGCGGACAGATTAAAAGAATTAGTTAGTGCATTTAAGCTTATGAAGTAATATAAAAAGCTGCCACTTTTAGCGGATTGACCGTTAAAAGTGGCTTTTTTTATGTCCTTGCACAGTATTTTTTTGATTAATTATGTGATTAGATATTGATTTCTATGATAAATGGTTATATTATATATATAACGTAGTAATCAATACTATGTAATATGAAGATAATTACAGCACATATTAAGAAAGCGTGTGCAGAAAAGAGGATTATTATGGAAAAGATTAAGAAAAATGTATCTAACATAAAGATAAAAGACCCAGGAAGTGCAATAACACATTTTATAGCAATGCTTATGGCGTTATTTGCTGCAACACCGCTTATAATTAAGGCATTGTCAGCACCTGATACAATACATGTTATTTCACTTTCAATATTTATAGGAACAATGATTTTGCTGTATGCTGCAAGTACAACTTATCATACAGTTAATGCAACACCTGGAATTAATAAAATATTAAAGAAGTTAGACCATTGTATGATATCGGTTATGATAGCGGGTTCCTATACTCCTGTATGCTTAGTTGTCCTTCATAACAAGACAGGATATGCACTGTTAGCACTAGTATGGGGAATTGCAATAGTTGGTATTATCTTTAAATTATGCTGGGTAACCTGTCCTAAGTGGGTATCATCAGTTCTTTATATTGTTATGGGCTGGGCGTGTGTATTATCATTTACACAGATAATAAATGCACTTCCAACAGCGGCATTTGCGTGGTTGTTAGCAGGTGGAATAATATATACAATCGGTGGCGTCATATATGCACTTAAGCTTAAGGTGTTTAATGCCAACCATAAGTATTTTGGTTCTCACGAGATATTTCATCTGTTTGTTATGGCAGGAAGCATATGCCACTTTATTATGATGTTTAATTATGTGGCTGTAATGCCTTTAAAGTAGTAAGTTCTTTTAAAAATACACACAAATTATGGAAATAGAATTTTATATGTGTTATCCTCTATAATCGGGTCTGTAACTATTGTTGCAGACCCGATTACAGGTTGTCAGACCAACGAACGGAGGATTAATATGTTATTTTCAGATGTCGATGCAATTGCTAAGGCAGCATCGAATAAGGCAGAGTTATGCAACAACCATTTCGGGAAGTATTTTATGCGCTCTATTATGGCAGGCTTCTATATTGTTGTTGCAACAATTTTATCGAATGTGAGTGCGGCAGTACTGCTTCCAACTTATCCACAGTTTGGTAAGCTTTTAGGTGCATTTTTATTCTCAATTGCAATTGTACTCGTCGTATTTATGGGAGGAGAATTATTTACAGGTAATAATTTTGTTATGGCGATTGGCGCATACAATAAGACGGTTTCAGTAAGAGATCTAATAAAAGTATGGGTTGTAAGCTATATAGGTAACTTTGCCGGTGCATTTATTCTTTCGGGTTTATTTGTATATAGTAAGGCTTCACACACAATAATGGTTGATTATTATAACAGCTTTATATATTCTAAGATTTCAGCAGGTTCCATGGAACTTTTAGTAAGGGGGATTCTTTGTAATTTCCTTGTATGTATGGCAGTATTAGTTGGTACTAAGTTAAAGACAGAAAGCGGCAAGCTTATAATAATGTTCTGTATTATTATGGCGTTCGTAGTTGCTGGTTTTGAGCATTGTATTGCTAATATGAGTACATTTTCTATTGGATATATGTTACTTGGTGATATTGGCACAGCTTCTGTTATCAAGAGTATGATTATGGTGACAATCGGCAATATGCTTGGCGGAGCAGTGCTTCTTGGAGTGCCGGTACAGATTATGAAAGCAGAACACTAAAATTAAAGTCATTAGTAATGAATAAAGCATGAAAGGATTAGTGAGTTGTATGAAAGAAAATCTTAAAAAGCTTGCAAAATATTATAAGCCATATTTAGGCACATTTATTATAGATATGATTCTTGCGATGATGTCTGCGGCGGTGGCACTTGTCATACCGCTTGTTGTAAGATATATAACTTCTAAGGTTGCCTATATGCCGGCAGATGAAGCGTCTAAGGCAATATTTACAATAGTTGTGATATTATTCGTGCTTGTTCTTGTGCAGTGGGGGTGTAATTATTATATATCTAATTACGGACACGTTATGGGAGCTAAGATTGAATACGATATGAGGGCTGAGATTTTTAACCACTACCAGAAGCTTTCTTATTCATTCTATGATGACCAGAAGGTTGGACAGTTATTATCAAGAATAACTTCGGATTTATTCGATATAACAGAGCTTTTACACCACGGTCCTGAGAATATAACAATATCACTTATTAAGATTGTAGGTGCACTTGTTATATTAAGCACTATAGATGTAAGGCTTACGCTTACTGCATTTGTGCTTGTGCCTGTTATGCTTGTATTTGCATATTTCCTTAATAAGAAAATGAAGCGTGCATTTAAAAGAAACCGTATCCGTATAGGTGAGATTAATGCACAGATAGAAGATAATCTGTCAGGAATACGTGTTGTTAAATCATTTGCTAATGAGGATATAGAGTGCGGTAAGTTCAAAAAAGGCAATGATTTATTCTTAGAGTCAAAGAAAGACAGCTATCATTATATGGGAATGTACAATGCCGGACTTACAGCATTTACAACTATGATTAATGTAATTGTAATAGCAGTGGGCGGTATAGGAATAACAAGAGGCTGGGTTAATATTACAGACTTCGTAACATTTTTATTGTATATAAATATATTTACGGAGCCGGTAAAGGTACTTATTGATTTTACAGAACAGTTCCAGAACGGTTATTCCGGTTATGAAAGATTTCTTGAGATATTATCAGTTGAACCGGATATAAAGGAAAAGCCAGATGCAGTTGAACTTAAAGACGTTAAGGGTGAGATTACATTCGACAATGTATCTTTTAGATATAAGGACGGAATCGAGGAAGTATTATCAGGAATCAGCTTTAATGTTACACCAGGCAGATATGTGGCACTGGTAGGTCCGTCAGGAGCCGGAAAGACTACATTATGTTCGCTTATACCAAGATTTTATGAGGCGACAGAAGGAAGCATAAGAATTGATGGAAAAGACATTAAAGATGTTACTCTTAAGAGCTTAAGGGATAATATCGGGGTTGTCCAGCAGGACGTATATCTGTTTATGGGAAGCATTAAAGAGAATATACGATACGGAAAGCCAGATGCTACCGATGACGAAGTAATTGCAGCGGCAAAGCTTGCCAATGCACATGAATTTATAGAAGCATTTGAAAATGGATACGACACGGATATAGGACAAAGAGGTGTCAAGTTGTCAGGTGGACAGAAGCAGAGATTATCAATAGCAAGGGTATTTCTTAAAAATCCACCTATACTTATATTTGATGAGGCAACATCAGCACTTGATAATGAAAGTGAGCAGATTGTACAGGAGTCGTTAGAGAAGCTGGCTAAGAATAGAACTACATTTGTTATAGCCCACAGACTTACTACAATAGAAAATGCTGAGGAAATATTTATGCTTACAGATGAGGGGATTAAGGAAAGAGGAACTCACAAGGAGCTTATGGAGTTAGATGGTGAATATGCTCATATGGTTAAAATTCACTCAGCTAACTAGAAAAAGTATTGAAAATGTGTTATACTAATCATAGTTATAACGAAAATGTTAATCGCTGTATATTATTGTATGGCTGATTACAATATATGGAGGATGACGTATATGGAAATGTGGGATATATATGATGCCAACAAAGAAAAGACAGGCAGATTAATGAAAAAGAATGACTGGCAGCTTAAAGATGGAGAATATCATCTTACAGTGTTAGGTGTCATAGAACGTCCGGATGGAAAGTTCCTTATTACACAGCGTGTTATGACTAAGGCGTGGGCTCCTGGCTGGTGGGAAGTATCAGGCGGAGCGGCTCAGGCAGGTGAGGAGTCAATTGATGCAGTAAGACGTGAGGTTCGTGAAGAGACAGGAATTGACGTTACAGATGCCAGAGGTGGATATGTATTCACCTATAAAAGAGAGAATCCTGGCAAGGGCGACAATTATTTTGTAGATGTATACAAGTTCATTAAAGATGTTAAAGATGAGGACATACATATACAGACAGAGGAAGCCTTAGGGTATAAGTTCGTTACCAGAGAAGAGCTTAAACAGATAGCAGCAACAGGAGAATTCCTGCATTATGACAGTATTAAGCAGGTATTTGAAGATTAGATATTGGATTAAGTAAGAATTGCTGTTATTAAGTGAATATTTGTACTTGATTTATAAAATGTATTTATAATAGAAGAAGCACCAGCAGATTTATTCTGATGGTGCTTTTTAGCTATAAGAAGTAATAAAGCTTAAGAAAGGAATGTGGTATGCTTAAATATTTAAAAAAGTATTGGTTCTTTGCTCTGCTTGCACCTGTATTTATGATAGGTGAGGTTTCTATGGACTTGTTACAGCCGGAGCTTATGAGCAGAATAATTGATGACGGTGTATTGGGGCTTAACAATGGCGGGGTTGGCAATCTTAATACAGTAATTACCATCGGGCTTAAAATGATAGGATTTGTGGCACTTGGTGGTATCTGTGGCATTATGTCCGGTGTCTTTGCCAATCTTTGTGCACAGCAGTTTGGTAATGATGTAAGAAAAGCTGTCTTTAAGAGAATTATGGAATTCTCTTTTGAACAGACTGATAAATTCTCCACAGGTTCTTTAATTACAAGGGTTACGAATGATATAACACAGCTTCAGAATTTTGTAATGCAATGCCTGAGAGGTTTTGTGCGTACAAGTATGCTGTTTATCGGTGGTATAGCGTGTATGGTGTCACTTAATATGGAATTTGGAATAATAATTGCGTGTGCACTTCCGTTTGTTGCAGTATGTGTTGTATATTTCATAGCCAAGGCCAATCCTAAGTTCACAGTGTTACAAAAGAAGCTTGATAAGGTTAACAATGTAATGCAGGAAAATGTGTCTGGTGCAAGAGTTGTAAAGGCATATGTCAAGGAAGATTACGAGACAGAAAGATTTGAGAAAGCTAATAATGAGCTTGTTTCAACACAGCTTGATGTACTTTTACTGCTTTCTTATATGACACCTATTATGAATATTATATTAAATCTTTCAGTTGTTGCGGTTATAAAGGTTGGTGGAATACAGGTAAGTGCAGGAAGTGCAACGCCTGGTAATGTAATGGCGGCGATTACATATTGTTCACAGGTGCTTAATGCGGTTATGCGTATGACGATGATATTTCAGACAGCTTCAAGGGGAATTGCCTCAAAGAAGCGTGTTATGGAGATAATTAACTGTGATCCGGCAATAAAGAGCGGTACATATAATAAAGAAACTGCCGTTAAGGGAAAAGTTGAATTTAAGAATGTGTCATTTGCATATCCAGGTATGGATAATGAAAATGTTATTGAGAACTTTAACCTTGTTATTAATCCGGGTGAAACTATCGGAATACTGGGTGCAACAGGCTGCGGCAAGTCAAGTCTTGTAAATCTCATACCACGTTTTTATGATGTGACTAAGGGGGAAGTACTTATAGATGATGTCAATGTTAAAGATTATGATTTGCAGGTTTTAAGGGATAAAGTGTCAATAGCATTACAGAAGCCGGAGATATTCAGCACTACAATAGCAGAAAATATTGCGTGGGGTGATGACAGTGCAGACATTGAAAAGATAAGACAAGCCGCTGACATAGCACAGGCAACAGAATTTATTGACAACAGGACAGATGGTATGGATACACAGGTAAGTCAGGGTGGACACAGTCTTTCAGGAGGCCAGAAGCAGAGAGTTGCCATAAGCCGTGCAGTGCTTAAGAATTCAGAGATACTTATATTTGATGATGCTACAAGTGCACTTGATTTAAAGACAGAGGCTGATCTTTATTCAGAGCTGTCGGTAAAGAAATATGATGTAACCAGGATTATAATTGCCCAGAGAATTGCTTCTGTAAAGAATGCAGATAGAATTGTTGTAATGGATAATGGCAGATTAGCAGATGTTGGAAGCCATAGTGAGCTTATAAAGACAAGTGAGATATATAAAGATATTTATGAGTCACAGCTGAAAGGAAATGAATAGAATGGAGCAGAGCAGACAGGCACAGATGAATAATTATAAAGCCTTTGGCAGAAGACCTGGCAACCGCAATCTTACTGTTGAGAAGGCTAAGGACAAGAAGGGTACTTTAAAAAGACTGATAGCATATTTTGCGGCTGAGAAAGCTATGATTATAGGGCTTCTGGCGGCTGTTATCGTTGTAGTAATATGTTCGGTATATGCACCAAAGCTTCAGAGTAATGCAATTGATATTATAGCTTCTGGCAGATTTAAGGAATTAACTCCGATACTTATAACAATGGTGGTTGTATACATAATACATAGTATATGTACATTTTTACAGACCAAGATAAGTGCGGTATTAAGCCAGAATATCGTAAAGAAGATGAGAGAAGATTTATTCAGGCACATAGTTAATCTTCCTGTAAGATACCTTGACAGTAACAGCCACGGAGATATTATGAGCCGTATGACTAACGATATTGAGAATATATCAACAACAGTTTCGCAATCGTTAAGTTCGATGTTCTCAGGCGTATTAACGATTATTGGAACAGTTATAATGATGACTGTATTATGTCCACAGCTTGCACTGTTATCGTGCGTTACTGTAATTCTTACAGTGATTGCAACTAAGTTCTTATCTAAGGCCATGAAGAAGTTCTTTACGAAAAGACAGGTGCTTTTAGGTAATCTTAATGGAACGGTTGAGGAGATGGTTACAGGTTATAAGTCAGTTGTTGCATATAACAGGCAGGAAAATGTCATAAAAGACTTTAACAGTGTGTCGGATGAGCTTACAAGGGTTGGAATTATAGCAGAGATTCTTGGCGGTTCAATGGGACCAGTTATGAATGTAATCAACAATATAAGCTTTGTTATTATTGCGGCATTTGGCGGATATTTTGCCATTAACCATATTATATCTATCGGTGTTATATCAGCATTTATCGTATATGCGAAGCAGTTCGGAAGACCAATTGATGAGCTTGCACAGATATATGGACAGATACAGACCGCCATAGCGGGTGCAGAGAGAGTGTTTGCAGTTATGGACGAACCGCTTGAAGATAAGAGTGGTGATAAGAATATGGATAAGCTTGAGGGCGTTATTAAGTTTAAAGATGTCAATTTCTCATATACCAAGGACAAGCAGGTGTTATATGACTTTAATCTTCAAGTTAAGGCAGGACAGAAGGTGGCACTTGTAGGCTCAACAGGAAGCGGAAAGACAACAGTTGTCAATCTTCTGATGAGATTTTATGATGTTGACAGCGGAGAGATATTAATAGATGATGTTAATATCAAGGAAATAGATTGTGCCACACTCCGTAAGAATACAGCGATTGTATTGCAGGATACTGTGTTATTTGCTGATACAATAAAGAATAATCTTAAGTATTCTAACGAAGCGGCAACTGATGAGCAGATGTATGCCGCTGCGGCCATGAGCAACTGCGATACTATGATTAATAAAATGCCATTAAAATACGATACAGAGCTTATGGCAGAGGGTGAGAATATATCACAGGGACAAAGACAGCTTTTATCAATAGCAAGAGCATTTCTTGCACAGCCTAAGATCCTTATATTGGACGAGGCGACATCTAACGTGGATACAAGAACTGAAAAGCATATTCAGGATGCAATGCTTAAGCTTATGGAGAACAGGACAAGTCTTATAATAGCTCATAGATTGTCTACAATACAGGATGCTGACATAATCGTTGTTATGGATGAGGGGCATATAGTTGAAGCAGGCAATCATAAAGAACTTCTTAACAAAATGGGAAGATATTATAAATTATATATGACACAGTTTGCAGGACAGACAATATAGGTGTATAATTATCTATTACATAAGATTTGTGATGATGCACAGATTGAATTATAGATAATATATGCAGGAATGGTGATGGTATGCGTACAGAGAAAAAATCAAGCATAAAAAATAGTGCAACAAGGTTGATACTGATAGGGCTTCTTGTTCTTATACAGACTGGCTGGATGATATTTTTAATGATGAAGCTGAATACATATTCAACTGCCATAACATTGCTTCTTACATTTATAGCAATGTTTATTGCCCTTAAAATATTTGGAACACACGTTAATGCGGCACAGAAAATGCCCTGGCTTATCGTAATAACTGCAGTTCCGTTTTTTGGAATATGTATATATCTGCTATTTGGACGTTCTATTGTAACTAAAGGTGTTAGACGTTCATTTAATAATATTGAAACGAATGTGCTTACCCTCTTAAAGCAGGATAATGGCATAATAGATGATATAGCCAGCAAGGACAAGGGCGTAGCTAACCAGTGCAGATATATAAGCAATACAGCAAGATATCCTGTATACAGCAATACAGATGTAAAATATTATCCAACTACTGATGTAAGCTTTGAGGCACAGCTTGTTGAACTTGAAAAGGCAGAGCATTTTATATTTATGGAATATCACGCTATTGAAGATGCTGAAAGCTTTGCAAGGCTTAAGCATATCCTTGAAAATAAGGCACAGAGCGGTGTGGAGGTAAGAATATTCTATGACGATTTAGGAAGTATTTTTTTCCTTAATAAAGAGTTCATAAAACAGATGAGGCAGAAGGGCATACAGTGCCGTGTATTCAATCCACTTAAAGTTATTGTAAATATGTTTATGAATAACAGGGATCACAGGAAGATAACCGTTATTGACGGCAAGGTAGGCTTTACAGGTGGATATAATCTTGCAGATGAGTATTTTAATATAACACACCCATATGGTTACTGGAAGGACACAGGAATTAAGCTTCAGGGTGATGCGGTAAAGAGTCTCACAGCAAGCTTTCTTACTATGTGGAATGCCATAGAACATACTGATAATGATTATAATAAATATCTTGATGCGACAGATGGCACATATAAGGCAGTTATGAAAGACTGTTATGTACAGCCATATTCAGATAATCCATTAGGACAGGACAGAATTGGTGAGGACGTGTACCTTAATATTCTAAAAAATGCCAAGGACTATGTGTATATCACAACTCCGTATCTTATTATCACTGATGAGATGGAAAGAGAGTTAAGGCTTGCGGTTAAGAGAGGCGTTGATGTAAGAATTGTCACACCGGGAATACCAGATAAGAAGCTTGTATACAGAATTACAAGGTCTTATTATGAGCCACTGTGTTCGGCTGGCGTGAGAATATATGAGTATACACCAGGATTCTGCCATGCTAAGCAGTGGGTATGTGATGATGAAGTATCTGTTGTTGGCACAATCAATATGGACTACAGAAGCTTATATCTTCATTTTGAAAATGCAGTATTTATATATAATAAAGCGACTGCATTAAGTGTAAAGCAGGATATGTTAAATAACTTTGAGGCAGGACATGAAGTGACAGCTGATTATGCTAAAGATGTTATTAAGCCATTAAGACTTGGGGTATGTATGTTAAGAATGATATCACCTTTATTGTAAAATACTTGCAACAAATGTAAAATAATATATAATATTAGTGGCAAATTACATTTATCATTATAAGTGGTTAGATAATTAGTAAGAACAGCATTTTGTGTCTATTGTTAGTACCTGGAGGAGGAACAGTGAGAGAAGAATTAGTAGCCGTAAAAGTTGACCACCCATTGGGAAGTACAGACGAGGATAACCCCTCGGTTGTGTATCCGATTAATGTCGGATACGTTATCAATGATAAGGATCTGGAATTCAAACCGGTAACAGATGACCAGAGAGTGTATCTTGTAGGTGTTGATGTTGCTGTTGATGAATATTCAGGTGTTCTTATTGCAGTTGCAAGAAGGAGAGATGATTCAGGAACAGTGTGGGTCGTTGCACCTGAGAACATATTATATACCAAACAGCAGATAGAAGAAATGATATATTTTAAGGAGCAGTATTATGACAGCTTCATTGAAATGGTCGATGAGGAGATGTGGGACGCTTATGATGCCAATGAGAATAAGTTAGGTTTTGAAGTTCGCAGAAGTATGGCAAAGTCACTTCCAGAAGGCGTGTACCACATAGTTGTTATGGTGTATACAGTTACAAAGACAGGAAAGGTGCTTACAACGCAGAGGTCGCGTAACAAGACGAATTCTTTAAAATGGGAAGTTACAGGAGGTTCTATTATCAGCGGTGAAACACCTAGGACTGGAGCGGTAAGGGAGCTTCTGGAAGAAACGGGAATTAAGAAATCACCAGAGGATTTAATTGAACTTTATAGGTATACTGATGATGCAAGACATTGTATATATTATGGTTATCTTAATGTATGTGATGATGAGGAACACGTTAAATTACAGCAGGGTGAAACTATGGACTATATGTATATGCCATATGAGGAATTCATTGATTTCATAATGTCAGAGAGGTTCATTCCGTCAGAACAGAGGCGTTTTAAGCTTCATAGTGAGCATATAGTAAAGCAGATTAAGCAGGCTTGTATGGTACAGTAATAAATTTAATATAATCAGAAGGGAGAGTCATATGTCATTTAAGGAACTTGTATTAAAGAACCGTTCATATAGACGTTTTTTTGAGAATAAGAAAATAGAAAAGGACGAGCTTGTAAATCTTGTTGATATAGCAAGAAATACAGCTTCAGGTGCTAACAACCAGCCTTTAAGATATAAGGTTGTGTGTGATGAGGAAAGCAATAAAAAAGTGTTTGACACATTAAAATGGGCAGGTGCGCTTCCAGACTGGGATGGTCCTGTTGAGGGTGAAAGACCAGCAGGCTACATAATAATATGCAGTGCTTCAAGCGTATCAGCACCAAGAGATGAGGGAATAGCGGCACAGACAATACTTCTTGCCGCCAATGAGGTTAATCTTGGAGGCTGTATGTTTGCAAGTGTTAATATTCCTAAGCTTAACGAAGAACTTTCAATTCCAGAGGGTATGACAGCAAGACTTGTTATTGCATTGGGATATCCTAAGGAACAGGTTGTTATTGATGAAGTATCTGAGGGAGCGAATCTTAAGTATTACAGAGATGACAATCAGGTTCATCACGTACCTAAGTTAAAGTTAGAAAATGTATTATTATAAATTATAAGAAGAATGCAGAGTTTAAGCCTTTGCTTGGATTAACAGGAAACAGGCTTACATTCTGTGAATAGTTATAAAGAAACAGGCGGGATATTAAATCCCGCCTGTTTCTTTGCTTAGTGAATAATTGTTACTATAACTGAGTAATCAGTATAATTTAATCTTTTGTTGCTAATTCCAAAAAGATATTATTATTCTATCACTGTAAATACTATAAATCAAGTTCAATTAATCTGTAGTTGCGGCAAGATGTCTGTATTATTGAGTTCAAATTTTAATCAAAATTTTATCATTTTTTATTCATAGTTTATATTCAGTGAAGCCTATTTTGCAATGGACCTGTAATTCCTTATAAGCAGCGGAAGTTCAGCAATAAGCATACCAATCCAGCCGGCAAGGTATGATAATGGGAGGGCTTCAATTCCCATGCCCATTACAAGTACGAGTGGGATAGCGGCTATAACACGTACGCCCATATTGATAAAGCTGCTTAAAAGTGTAATCTTTAAATCGCCAATTCCACGGAAATATCCCTGTATGCCGTTAGTAGCGGCTGGGAGTATATACATAAATGAGATAAGGCGCAGATACTTAACACCATGCAGAATAACTTCTTCATCTTTAACAAACAGAAGCATAAGTGGTCGTGCAAGTATAAAGCACACGGCAAAAAGAATAATTCCATATATGAATTCAAGCATCATACCACATTTAAAGCCTTCTTTCATACGTTTTTTTTCATTAGCACCTTTGTTCTGAGCCATAAGTGCAGTCATAGCGTGGCCGATATTCTGCTCAGGAGTATACGCAAAATCATCAATTCTGTTGACAACAGCAAATGCAGCGGCTACGGACACGCCCATAGTGTTGACGATTGCCTGAATGCCAATCTTTCCTAACTGGACAGTTGCCTGCTGCATAGCGGATACCCAGCCGTAGCTTATTGTCTTTTTAAGAAGTGAATTGTCAAATACAAGCCATTTTCTGCCTAGCCTTAATATCTCGACACGCTTTTGTATGTATATAATACAGAATACACAGCACATCATTTCGCTTATTACAGTTGATATTGCACAGCCGTTGCTTCCCATTTTAAGGACAATTACAAAGAATAAATCTCCGAAAATATTAAGCAGTGAGCTTGCAATAAGGAAGTATAAAGGAGTCTGGCTGTCGCCTAATGCCCTTAATGTGCTTGAAAAGAAATTATATAAAAATGTAAATATCAATCCTAAAAATATAATTCTCATATAAGAAACAGTTAAATCCATAATAGATGGGTCAACCTGTAACAATTTAAGAATAGGTCTTGAAAAGATAATGCAGCACAGGCTTAATATTGCAGAGAATACAGTGCCTGAAAGCATTGTTGTGCTTATCTGTCTTTGAAGCTTGTTGTAATCTTTAGCTCCGAATTGTGTACCCATAAGTATGCTCGCACCCATACACAGACCATTTAAGAATAAAATCATAAGAGTCATTACAGGGTTGCATATACCAACAGCCGCAAGGGCTTCTTTACCTACGAATTGTCCTACAATAATACTGTCGACAGCGTTATATGTAAGCTGGAATAAGTTACCGAGGACTAACGGTATTGTAAATCCAACAATGAGAGGCATAATTTTACCTTTTGTTAAATCTTTAGTCATAATTAATCTCCTATCCTGCCCATAACAGGGCTTGTTAAGTTTATGATATTTTGCTAAAGATTTATTATAAGACAGTTGCTTTAAATTGAAAAGAATTATATTATACTAATGTAAAAAAAGTGTACGCAGAAATGGAGATTATTATGAAAGTTACCCGTGAAGATATGCAGCTTTACGCCGTTACAGATACGCAATGGCTTAATGGCAGGGATTTCTATGAAGAGATTGAGAAAGTCCTTGCGGCAGGAGCTACATTTTTGCAGTTAAGAGAAAAGGATTCGACACACGAGGAGATTGTAAAAAAAGCATTGGCAATTAAACCGATAGCAAGAAGATATGGTGTGCCATTTGTTATAGATGATGATATATACGCGGCGTTAGAGGCAGATGTTGACGGAGTTCATATAGGACAAAGTGATGCAAGCTACGAAACAGCAAGAGAGCTTCTAGGACCTGACAAGATAATAGGAATGACAGTAAAGACACCAGAGCAGGCGGCAAATGCGGCAAGACTTGGTGCTGATTATGTTGGAATGGGAGCTGTATTTCATACAAGCACGAAGAAAGATGCCAAAGATTTAAGCAGGGATAATCTTCTTAAGCTTACAGCTATGCTTGATATGCCGATAGTTGCAATTGGAGGCATTAATTATGACAACTGTGATTATTTAAAGGATACAGGCGTGGACGGAATTGCTGTTGTATCGGCGATATTTGCAAGTGATGACTGCTCGGAGGCGACAAGAAAGCTTTATAAGAAGACAAGAAAGCTGTTTAATTATAATAAGAACATAATATTTGATATGGATGGAACACTTGTTGACTCTATGCCGTTCTGGAAGAATAGTGCAAGGGAATATGCCATTTTAAGAGGTGCTAAGCTTCCAAAGAATTTTGATGAGATAACAGGAGTTATGGACCTTTCGGAATATGCGGCTTATCTGCAAAATGTTCTTGGGATTGATACATCGCTAGAACAGATAACAGAGGCAGCAGTTGATATTATGAATAAGCATTATGCAAGTGATATTCCTGCAAAGAAGGGAATGATAAAGCTTATAAGAAGAGAATATGAGGCTGGAAGCAAGCTTGTAATATTCAGTGCTTCCGATACTTCCAGTGTGGAAATTCTTCTTAAAAGGTTAGAAATATATGAATGTTTTGAGGGAATATACACAGTATATGATGTCGGCATAGGAAAGAGTGATAAGGAAAGCTATAAAAAGGTTGCCAGGTCAGCAGGAATGGATATATCTGATACGTGGGTGTATGAGGATATTCTAAGAGGCGTTCGGGCGGCACATAATGCTGGATTGAAGGTGTGTGCTGTATATGATAAAGACTCGGCAGATGACTGGGATGAGATATGCAGTATTGCAGATAAATGTATAATAACCGGATAATATGGATTGAAATGGAGAATATATGAAGAAGAAAGTTGTTGTAGGTATGTCAGGAGGTGTTGACTCATCTGTTGCCGCATATCTTTTAAAAGAGCAGGGTTATGACGTTATTGGCGTTACAATGCAGATATGGCAGGACGATGCAGTAGAGACAACAGAGAATGGCTGTTGTGGAATATCTGCTGTAGATGATGCAAGACGCGTGGCTGGACAGCTTGATATACCTTATTATGTAATGAATTTTAAGAATGAATTTAAGAAAAGTGTAATTGATTATTTTGTTGATGAATACAAGAGGGGAAGAACTCCTAATCCTTGTATCGCCTGCAACAGATATGTCAAATGGGAATCGCTTCTTAAAAGAAGCCTTGATATAGGTGCTGATTATATAGCAACTGGACATTATGCAAGAATAAGCCAGCTTGATAATGGCAGATATGCAATTAAGAACTCAGTAACAGCAAAGAAAGACCAGACATATGCACTTTATAATCTTACACAGAGCCAGCTTGCACACACTCTTATGCCAGTTGGAGATTATACTAAAGATGAGATAAGAAAGATTGCGGCAGATAATTATCTTATGGTTGCAAATAAGCCGGACAGTATGGAGATATGTTTTGTTCCTGATAATGATTATGCAGGATATATAGAAAGAACTACTGATTATAAGTCAGTTCCGGGCAATTTCGTTGATGTTGATGGTAATGTAATCGGAAAGCATAATGGAATTATCCACTATACTGTTGGACAGAGAAAAGGGCTTGGACTTGCTATGGGACATCCTGTATTTGTAGTTGCAGTAAGACCTGATACCAATGAAGTTGTTATTGGTGAGAATAAAGATGTATTTACTGATACATTGTATGCTGGGAATCTTAATTTTATGGCAATTGAAGCCCTTAAAGAGCCAATGAGAGCAAGAGGAAAGATACGCTACAGCCATGAGGGTGCAGACTGTACAATAAGAATGATTGATGATAACACGCTTGAGTGTAAGTTTGATAAGCCACAAAGGGCAGTTACACCAGGACAGGCACTTGTATTATATGATGGTGAATATGTTCTTGGTGGAGGAACTATCATATAATGAGCACAAAAGAAAAGGAAGCGGCTGCGAAGCAGACATTTACTTTTCTTGTGCCATTAACGAACGAACAGTCGTGCGAAGCAGGACGAGAGAGTGCGATAGCACGGGTTCGTGAGTATAGGGTAGATATAATAACGTTAAAGAAATAAAGAAAAGGAAGCGGCTGTAAAATTTTCTTGACAATTACTATGTCTGCTTTATAATATTTCATATTGGATAGATAGGTTGATATTCAGAAACAAAATGCGGAGGATAATAATAATGAGTAAGTTTATTTATATGGATAATGCGGCTACAACAGCAGTAAGACAGGAAGTTGTTGATGCTATGGTGCCTTATTTTACAGAATCATACGCTAATCCATCAAGTGTATATAGTTTTGCACAGAAGACTAAGAATGATATGGAAGAAGCAAGAGAAACTATAGCTTCTATTCTCGGTGCGGCTAAGCCTAATGAAATATATTTTACAGGTGGCGGAAGCGAGTCTGATAACTGGGCATTAAAGGCAGCAGCAGAGGCATTTAAGTCAAAGGGTAATCACATTATTACAACTAAGATTGAACATCATGCAATTCTTCATACTTGCGAATGGCTTGAAAAGCACGGATATGAAGTGACATATCTTGATGTTGATGAATACGGAAAGGTTGACCCTATAGAATTCGAAGCGGCAATTAAAGATACAACAATACTTGCAAGCATAATGTTTGCTAATAATGAAATCGGTACAGTTGAGCCAATCAAGGAACTAGGTGCAATTGCACATTCTAAGGGAGTGATATTCCACACAGATGCTGTACAGGCATTTGCACATATTCCTATTAATGTACAGGAAATGAATATTGATATGTTAAGCGCAAGCGGACATAAGTTCCACGGTCCTAAGGGAATTGGTTTCTTATATGTAAGCAACAAGGTTAAGATTGGTTCATTTATTCACGGTGGTTCACAGGAGAGAAGCAGAAGAGCAGGAACTCACAATGTACCAGGTATTATCGGAATGGCTAAGGCGGCAAGCATTGCCAATACTAATATGTCAGAGAATATTAAGAATATCTCAGCAATAAGAGATCACATTATTGACAGAGTGTTAGCAGAAATTCCATATTCAAGAGTTAATGGTGACAGAACAGACAGACTTCCTGGAAATGTTCATTTCTGTTTCAGATTTATTGAGGGTGAATCAATGCTTATTATGCTTGATCAGAAGGGAATATGTGGTTCATCAGGTTCAGCCTGCACATCAGGTTCACTTGACCCATCACATGTTCTTCTTGCAATCGGACTTCCTCACGAGATAGCACACGGTTCATTAAGACTTTCACTTGGTGAAGATGCAACAATCGAAGATGCTGATTATGTTGTAGATGAATTAAAGGGTATCGTAGAAAGATTAAGAAGCATGTCTCCTTTATACGAAGATTTCGTAAAAGAGCAGGGAAAATAATAATATAATGTGTATGGTTTAATGTATACTTGTTGCAGCTGCAGTTGTCAGGATAATCTGATAGCTGCGGCTTTTTTATGTAATAGGAAATTCCAATAGAATTCCCTATTACATAAAAGGCACTATATGCCGATTATGCACACTCGCACGAAGATGTATTTTATCGCAAGCGACCGTGCTCGGTGCAGGAATGTGTTTTTACATATTCTTTTTTATATGTGTTATTGTATTTTTTGTGTATTTCTGGCGGATACACTTGATATATATAACGAGGCAGAGATATAATAGTTGGCGAATTTGTGCACTGGACCGTTCAAATATATATGAAATAAGAGCACAAAAGAAAAGAGGTTTATTTATGAAGTATCTTAAACAGTTTTTGATTATTCTTGTAATCTCGTTAGTGGGTGAATTGATGAATAAGTTCATACCACTTCCAGTACCGGCAAGTATCTATGGTATGGTTATCTTATTTGCTGGTCTTCTTACAGGATTGATTAAGCTTGACGCAGTTAAGGAAGCAGGACGATTTCTTATAGAAATTATGCCTGTAATGTTTATTCCTGCAGGAGTAGGTCTTATATCATCATGGCTTAATTTAAAGCCGATATTAGTTCCGATATGCATAATAACAGTTGCAACAATATTTACTGTTATGGGTGTAAGCGGACACGTTACACAGTTTATTGTAAGACGTACTAAGAGAGGGGATAATAATGAATAGTTTTTTTCTTGATTCAGCATTTGCGGGAGTAGCAATAAGTCTTATCGCATATATGGCAGGAACATTTCTTAAAAAGAAGTTAAAGCTGGGATTGTTTAATCCACTGCTTATATCTATAATTGTAACTATGGTTGTATTAATAATTGGTAAAGTTGATTATGAAAGCTATAATGCCGGTGCGAAGTATCTTAGCTGGCTTTTGACACCAGCCACGGTGTGTCTTGCCATTCCTCTTTATGAGCAGTTCGAGCTTTTAAAAAGTAATTGTGCGGCAATTATATTAGGAATAGCATCGGGAGTTGTCACAAGCCTTGTTACAGTGCTTGTATTATCGGTGGTTTTTGGACTTACCCACGAGCAATATGTAACATTGCTTCCAAAGTCAATTACAACTGCAATTGGTATGGGTGTATCAGAAGAACTTGGCGGATATGTAACGATTACAGTTGCAGTTATTGTTGTAACCGGAGTAATTGGCAATATATTAGCAGAATTTATATGTAAAGTATTCAGAATTACAGACCCGATAGCTAAAGGTGTTGCGATAGGAACATCTGCACACGCTGTAGGAACAGCTAAAGCTATTGAAATGGGAGAGATAGAAGGTGCTATGAGCAGTCTTTCAATTGCTGTTGCAGGTATACTTACAGTAGTTGGTGCAAGTGTATTTGCGAACTTCTTATAAAAGAATAAGAAGTTGTGACACACAGGTTTCAAAATATTGAAGATTATTTCTGTGTGTGAAAAAATTTTATATATATAATAATGAGAATGGAGGATAAATATGATTATTACAATTGCAAGACAGTGTGGATGTATGGGTGATGAGATAGGTCAGAGACTTGCTGATGAGTATGGACTTACATTTTATAATAAGGAACATATTGTTAAGCTTGCTAAGGAAAAAGGGATATATGATAAATTCCCTTATTTCTTCTCCGAGATACCGGTAAATGCTTTAATGCATTCTATAAGCAGTGACGAGAACAATGTACTGCTTAGCGAGGCAAGAAAAGCCCTTTATCCAATAATAGGTGACGGTGATTGTGTGATAATAGGCAGGGGAGCTAATTACGCATTTTCTGACAGACCAGACAAGGTAAGCGTATTCTTAAGCGGAGATAAGGCTGAGAGAATTAAGCATATAGCAGATGTCCATAATATTTCTGAAAGAAAGGCGAAGGTTGTTGTTAATGAAACTGACAGCAGGAGAGCAGAGTTTCATAAATATTGTTCTGATCAGGAATGGGGAAATGCGGCATATTACGATATGTGTATAGATGAAACAAGAATTGGTGCTGACGGAGTTGTCGGAATTATAAAAGAATATATAAACAATTGTATGTTTGACAAATAATTGCCAGACTGATATTATAGGAACATATTATCTTTGACACAATAGATAAAAATATACTAAATAAACAGATTAGTTCGGAAAGTGTGAATGAAGAAGTAAGATAACAGAGTGATAAGTCCTTCATATCTAAAGAAGTGTATACAGCTTATGAGGGCAGGCGTTAAAAGGGAGATTGTATGACATTAGAAATAATATTAGTAGCATTGGTGCTTATTATGTGTATTGCGGCAGACAAGTTTTCGGGAAGGTTCGGCATGCCTGCACTTATACTTTTTATAGGTATAGGTATGTTATTTGGATGCGATGGAATAGCTGGAATTGAATTTGACAATTTTACTATGACAGAATATATATGTAATATTGCACTTGGGTTTATTATGTTTTATGGTGGTTTTAATACTAAATGGAAGACTGCCAGACCTGTTGCTGTTAAAGCTGTTCTATTGTCTACCTGTGGCGTAATTCTTACAGCGGCATTTACAATGCTGTTCTGTTATTTTGTATTGAGATTTCCAATAGCGGAAAGCTTTCTTGTTGGAGCAGTTCTGTCAGCAACAGATGCGGCGAGTGTATTTGCAATATTAAGACGTAAGAAGCTTAATTTAAAAGATGGTGTTGCTTCGCTTTTAGAGATAGAGAGTGGTAGTAATGACCCTATTGCTTATATGCTTACTGTTATAGGAATATATATTCTTAATGGTGATAATCTTATAAAAGTTCCATACGTTATATTTGCACAGATTGTATATGGTGTGCTTATTGGCATAGGTCTTGCGGTGGCTGCCATATATGTTCTTACCAGGACGGATATAATTGTAAATGGACTTGATACTATATTTATTCTTGCTGTTGTGCTTTTAGGCTTAGGACTTTCACAGTTAGTCGGCGGCAATGAATTCTTATGTATATATCTTTTTGGCATTCTGCTTGGTAACAGCAGGATACGCAATAAAGGTAATATTGTTCCATTTTTTGATGGTGTAACAACACTGGCACAGATAGTTATATTCTTTATGCTTGGATTGTTATCCTACCCTCACAGATTTTTAACAATTATACCAATATCTATAGCAATTGCGGTATTTCTTACATTTATAGCGAGACCGGCCGTAGTATTTGCGATACTTAAGCCGTTCAAATGCTCGGTACGTCAGTGCCTTTTAGTGTCGTGGGCAGGTCTTAGGGGAGCATCTTCAATAGTGTTCTCTATAGTGATTATGGCGGGCGGAAGCGTTATGTCAAAGGATTTGTTTAATATAGTGTTTATGATATCACTTCTGTCAGTTGCAATTCAGGGAACGCTTCTTCCAGCAGTCTCAAGACGGTTGGATATGATTGATGAAACATCAGATGTACGTAAGACATTTAATGATTATCAAGAAGAATCATCAATTACGCTTATGCGTATGTTCATACCTAAAGGCCATAACTGGGAGAATAAGCTTATAAGTGAAGTACATATGCCGACAGGTGCAATTGCACTTATGATAAAAAGAGGCAGGGAAACAATTATTACAAGAGGCAATACTAAGATATGCGGCGGGGATAATCTGATACTCAGTATTCCCGCATATGAGAATGGCGATAATGATTCGCTTGAGGAGATTAACATAACTTCGGATAATAACTGGTGCAATAGAACAATACGCCAGTTGGATCTTCCAGAAAATCTTATAATTGCCCTTGTAAAAAGAGGAGAAGAGAATATAATACCTATTGGCGATACACTTATACAGAATGGTGATGTTGTAGTGATATATCGCAGATAATACAGGAAAGAGGTTGGTATTATTATGATAACCAAGAAACAAATCCAGATGTCAGAAACATTTCTGAATAGTGCAGTTCTTGCGGTGTCAGGTGGATTTCAGGATGCTTATACATATTTCACAAGAGATAAAGTATTCTCTAATGCACAGACAGGAAATGTTGTCCTTATGAGTCAGAATTTTATGACAGGAAATATAGTCGGTGGAATTAAGTATCTGTTTCCTTTCTTAGCATTCGGACTTGGAGTGTTTGTGACAGAACAGATTAATGCCAGATACAAGATGGCAAAGAAAATCCATTGGAGACAGTTAGTTCTTCTAATAGAAATTATAATACTTACAATTGTAGGTTTTATACCAGAGACTTTTAATATGGTGGCAACAATTATGGTGTCATTTTCGTGTGCTATGCAGGTTCAAGCATTCAGAAAAGTCAACGGCTTTGCATATGCAAGCACAATGTGCATAGGTAATTTAAGAAGTGGTACAGATGCACTTTCTGTATTCGTAAGAGAAAGAAAAAAAGAGCAGTTATTTAAAGCAATTCATTATTTTGGAATTATATTTTTCTTTGCACTTGGTGCAGGAATAGGCGGTAATTTATCAGAAACATTTGGAATACATACAATATGGGTATCATCAGTTATACTTATGGTAAGTATGGTGCTTATGTGGTATGAAAAGTTCAGAATTTAGGAGAATTTGATTGAAATATAGTAAAGAACAGCAGAAAGCCATTAACACAATTGATGGACAGGTGTGTATCATATCTGTTGCAGGTTCAGGAAAGACATCGGTTATAGTGGCAAGGGCTAATAATATAATTAAATCAGGTGTCAGACCATATAGAATACTGGTACTTACATTTTCCAAGGCTGCGGCAGTGCAGATGGCAGACAGGTATAAAATGCAGTATGGCAGTGATGGCATAAGATTTTCAACTATACATTCCCTGTGTTATTCGGTACTTGCAAGAGCATATAATCTGAAGGCTGAAGATATATTATCGGAAGCCGGAAGATTAAAGTTCTTTACTGAATTTCACAGACAGCTTTTATATAAGAGAGTATCAGGGGTTCCTGATGATTTTGATGAGTATTATAGAAAATGTAATGAATACATAAATAGTATGGCGGTCGGTACGGCTGACATTCAGGACAGTAAAAGCAGTTCTAAGGCATATCTTGAGATAACTTTTTCCCAGTATAAGGAATTTAAAAAGAATAATAAGAAGCTTGATTTTGACGATATGATATTATATTGTCACAAATGCTTAAGCTCTAATAAGCAGGAGCTGGAATACTGGCAGGGAATATTTGACTATATAATGGTTGATGAGTTTCAGGATACAGGCACATTGCAGGCAGAGATTATATATATGGTTGCTGATTTAAGGAAAAATGTGTGTGTAGTTGGAGATGATGACCAGTCAATATATGGTTTCAGAGGAGCTGACAGCTCAATATTTAAGGAATTCTCAAGAAAATATCCTGGTTCTGTACAGATAATTCTGGGTACTAATTACAGAAGTCTTCCATATATAATAGAAGGTGCTGACAAAGTAATAAGAAATAATGAAAACAGAATTGTCAAAAATATGTCAGCATACAGGCAGGGTGAGGGAAAAGTGCATATAAGACAGACCGCATCTTATGGCAGGCAGGCAGATATGGCAGTGTCACTTATTAATGACTATGTAAAGACAGGCGGACATTTAAGCGATATTGCAATACTTTACAGGGTGAAGAAAGAGGCCTCGGTGCTTGTCAATACATTAGAAACGATAGGTATGCCATTCTTTACAAGGGATAATGTGGACGATATACATCTTGGCATATGTTTTTACGATATGCTTGCATATTACAGGCTTTCAAGAGGTGTGCCGGAACAGACGGATCTTAGCCGGATAATTAACAGACCCAAAAGATATATAAGAAGCAACCTTGTGCACAATTGCGAATTTGACAGGAATAAAATATACGAAGCCTGTACAAAGAATGCCAGCAGACAGGATTGCTTAAGAATTAACGATACAATCAATGATATGTTTCTTGATTTAAGAAGCCTTTCAAGGATAGATAATCCGACACAGTTTATCAATTATATATATGATGATATGGGGTATGAAAATGACCTTTTTGAGTATGCAGAGTATACAGGACTTGACAGCGGGGATATCATTAACCAGTCAGAAGCTATGAAAAAGGAAGCGTTAAAGTTTGATAATATGTCTGAATGGTACAGATATATAACTGACAGGGAATACAGGGTGAGAACGGATAAGAATGAAGGCGTGTATCTTAGCACATTTCACGGTGCTAAGGGACTTCAATGGAAGAAGGTTATAATAATATCAGCGAATGAACAGGTGACACCATATGCTTATATGGGGAAGGTTGATGATTATGAGGAAGAACGCAGGCTATTTTATGTTGCTATGACAAGGGCAGAAGACGAGCTTGATATTATCTATATAGATGGCGGGTCAAGACACCAGAAGAGGTCAAGATATGTGCAGGAGCTTATAACAGTATAAATTTTAAAGTGTAAATTAAGTGTAAATTATCCTGTAAAATATTGCATTATTGTATATTTTAAGCCATAATATATTACATTATCAGAAGTTCATATAATAATTGGGAGAAGTATTAATGGAAAAAAGAGAGAAGAATAAAAATATAATTGTATTGGGTATAGTTATGGCAATAAGTCTTTCTGTAGCACTTAATATAGGGAATATATTTGGTGGTATAGGAACATTTTTTAAGATTCTGAATCCAATAATTCTAGGTTGTATGCTTGCGGTTATATTTAATGTGCCAATGGAAGCATTGTCAAGACAGTTAGAGAAGCTGTCAAAGAAAGTAAAGTTCTTAAGAAAAGAAAAGGCACGCAACGGGATAAGCCTAGTTGTGACAATAGTTATAGTTGTGCTTGTATTCGCTGTTATAATGTGGTCTATTATTCCGGATCTGATAGAGTCGATTACTGGATTTATAAAGAATTTTGATAATAATGTAAATGTAGTGACTGATATTCTGGATAAATATGATGAACATCTTACGTTTATTAATGATTATGTTGAAAAGATTGACTGGAACAGCATACTTAAAAAGTCTGGAGAGGTTGCCGGAGCATTTTTCCAGAGCATATTTACGGGTATTCCACAGATAGGTTCATCTTTGTTTAATCTTAGTATATCTGTGATAATTGCAGTGTATGTGCTTATGGATAAAAGACGCCTGCTTTCACAGACAGAAAGGCTTTTAGAAGCTGTATTTGGAAAGAAGGTATCTTCTAAGGTTACAGGTGTTACTAACCTTTTTGCACAGACTTATGCAAGTTTCCTTACAGGACAGTGCGTTGAGGCTTGTATACTTGCCGTGCTTATGTTTATTACACTTAGCATATGCAGAATGCCATATGCCGGACTTATAAGCATAATGGCGGCAGTGTTCCAGTTCGTTCCATACATAGGAACATTTTTAGCGTGTGTTGTTGGTGCATTTCTTGTGCTATTCACCAATCCGGTACTTACTATATGGTTTGTAATCGTATTTCAGATTGTTCAGTTTATCGAGGGACAGTTCATATATCCAAGGGTTGTAGGAAGCTCTGTAGGACTTCCGGCACTCTTTACATTAATGGCGGTGTTCTTAGGCGGCAAGTTCTTCGGCCTTCTCGGGATGATATTCTTTATTCCGCTCACATCGGTTATATACCAGCTCCTTAGAGATATGGTAAACAACCGCTTATCGTCAGATAAGGCTGGCAATGACACAACACCAGAAACAGGGAATGCGGATACTTTGCAGGCAGATAGTGGTAGTGCAGAGTAGTTGTAACTCTGATTTTAAATCTTCATAAATAACGTTATAATTGATAAAAATGCGGTGGATTGTTCTGCTGTATGATTAATAACGGGGTAATAATTAACCTGCTGTAATATATGTATTATAATATACATTTATTACAGCAGGTTTTTAATAAAATCTGTTTATAATCTTTTAGATATAATCTTTTGCAATATCTTTAAGAATATTGGCAGAGTCTTTTAATTTTGTAAGCTCCTCATCATTCAATTCAATAGGAATTACCTTCTGTACGCCGGTTTCATCGACGACAGCAGGAATACTAAGGACAACATCATTAAGTCCGTATTCGCCTGTCATAAGGCTTGATACTGGAAGAATGGATTTCTCATTACGAACGATTGCCTCGCATATTCTTTTGACAGCCATTGCAATTCCGTAGTATGTGGCATGTTTTCTTTCAATAATTTCATAAGCACTGTTTCTGACATTTTCAAATATCTTCTTCATAGACTGCTCGTGGTTGAAGTGACCACGAAGCTCGCAGAAGTCATTAACCTTAAGACCGCCTATTCTTGCATTGCTCCAGGCAGCAAGCTCGCTGTCGCCGTGTTCACCAATAATAAATGCGTGAACGCTTCGGCTGTCAACGTCAAGATGTTCACCAAGCAGATATTTGAAACGACCTGTATCAAGTACAGTTCCGGAACCAATTACCCTGTTAGATGGATAACCAGATTCTTTAAGTGCAATAAGTGTAAGAATATCTACAGGGTTAGATACAATAAGAAGAATTCCACCAAAATCACGTTTCTTGATTTCGCCAACAATTGATTTCATAATAGCCGCATTTTTCTTGATAAGGTCAAGTCTTGTTTCATCAGGCTTCTGGTTAGCGCCAGCAGTTATAACAATAATTGCGGCATCAGTAATATCATCATAATTACCAGCATATATCTGCATAGGTCTTGCAAATGATATGCCGTGGCTTATATCCATAGCTTCACCTTCGGCTCTTTTTGTATCTGCATCAATAAGAACCATTTCTGAGAACAGACCACTCTGCATAAGTGCAAATGCAGATGATGAACCAACAAAACCACAGCCAATTACAGCAACTTTTCTACTATTTACTTTCATAATTATACCTCATTTCTTATACAGCCGGATAATATAATGTCCAGTTAAGCTGGAATTATTGAACGGTATTCGTCTGTATATATTGTTATTTCTTTAACAAACATTATAGCACCACTTATAGTGTATGCAAGATTTATATTCAAAACATTTTTTTGTGCAAAATAATCATAAAATTATTATTAAAATTAACATATTCAGAAGATATGTTATTGACTAATTAGTGTAATATTAGTATTGTAATGAAATTGGTGGTAATTATATTTTGATATTCTGAGTTAATGTAAAATAAAGATTTAACATAAATGGGGGATTGCTATGAAGAATATAAAGAAGTTTGTAAAACGTAAAGGACATCACATAGCAGCAGTACTGGTAGTTGTATTGATATTAGTAACAGCCGGGGTATGTGTAAGCATACCTGTTATCAAGGTTACTAATAAAAGAAAGGCGAGCAAAGATGTTTTAGTGAGTAATACAATACAGGTAGCTGACAGCACTTATGGGATTCCTGGTAACAGTGCGGATGCAGATAATTCATATGTTGAATTAGCAGATGGTGACCCACAGTCGGATAATATGTCACAGGAATTAAGTGAGAATGGGATAGAGCTTAATATAACAACATTTTCTAATGATAATATGGCATATTCCAATGGCATTGATGTATCCAAATGGCAGGGAAAGATTGACTGGAATAAAGTCGCAGAAAGCGGAATTGATTACGCGATGATAAGAGTTGGATACCGTACAGATATATATGGAACTATATGCGAAGATGAATATGCGTCATACAATCTTGAGGGAGCACAGAAAGCGGGCATAGATATAGGTGTGTATTTCTTTTCGACAGCGGTTGACGAGGACGAAGCAATAGAGGAAGCATGCTGGGTCATAGATTATATATCAGCCTATGACATAACATACCCTGTTGTATACAATTGTGAAGATTATAATAATCCTTCAAGCAGAATGTATAATCTTAGTAATGAAGAAAGAACTAACAATGCACTTGCATTTATGGATACTGTGGACAGAGAAGGCTACGATGCCATGTTATATGCTGGCAAGGGTCAGATTGTTAATAATAAGGAATGGAATATACAGGATATAGAAGCCAGATATCCGATATGGGTGGCATCTTATAAAGATGGAACATATCCAGCAGTAGAACATCCTTCATACACAGGTGCGTGTGCTATGTGGCAGTATACTAATAATGCCAGAATAGATGGAATATCAGGATATGTTGACGTAAATGTTGCTTATTTTAATTACAATTCAAGCTTTAATTATAATTATGGCACACAGGCATCAGTGTCGGGACAGACACAGCAGAGCCTTAATACAGCTGAATTGGGAATTATCTTTAACAGTGTTAATGAGGAGGTAACTGCTAAAGAGCCGGTTAATCTAAGAAGTATCCCAGAAGTATCAGGTGATATTGTAGATGTGCTTGATAATGGAGATATAGCATTGCGAACAGGAATAGGTGATACCGGCTGGTCAAGGCTTATATATAATGGAAATGTTGTATATGCGGTTACGAGTTATCTTACAACAGATTATTAAATATCTATAATACCAGTGTAGAATTGTATGTGTGCAGTACGGAACAATCCGTAGGTATCATAAGCTGGAGGCTTTTCACCCAAGCATTATATATACAATATTTAAGAACGGAGATTTAATTAATGACAAAAAGAAAAATAACTAACAAAATACAAAGGTTAATATCACTTGCACTTGTTGTAGTTATGGTGTTTGCTTTTGTAGGCTGTGGAACTGCAACAGAAGATGTTAATGTAGATAATTCTGGTTATAATGCCGGTGCAGGTGCTTCAGCTGACAATCCATATACGTTTATAGATGATTATGGAAGAACAGTTACAGTAACTTCTTATAAAAGAACAGCAACACTTATAGGAAGTTTTGCAGATGTATGGATGTCTGCTGGTGGAAGTGTAGTGGCAACAGCTAATGATACATGGACTAATTTTGATTTAGGGCTTTCAAGTGATGTTGTCAATATTGGAAGTATACTAAATCCTAATGTGGAACTTCTTATAGCTTCAAGACCAGATTTTGTTATTGCAAGCTGTAATACAGATTCTAATATAGCACTTATGCAGACACTTGAAAATGCAGGAATAACAGTAGCATATTTTTATGTATCTAATTTTGAGCAGTATCTTAATATGCTTGACAAATGTACTATGATAACAGGCAGGAGAGATCTGTATAAGACTAATGGAACAGATGTTAAAGAGCAGATAGATACTATAAAATCAAGAGTTGATGGCAGCAATCCAAAGATATTATTTATAAGAACTTCGTCAAGCAGTGTCAAGGCAAAGCAGAGCGAAGGCTCAGTAGGCGGTGAGATATTAAAGGATTTGGGCTGTGTTAATATAGCAGACTCAGATACATCACTGCTTGATGATTTAAGCCTTGAGGCAATTGTAGTAGCCGACCCTGATTACATATTTGTTACAACACAGGGCAACGATACAGATGCGGCTATCCGTAATATAGATAAGCTTCTTACATCTAATCCGGCGTGGTCGTCATTAACTGCTGTAAAGCAGGGACGTTACTATGTTCTTGATAAGAAGCTTTATAACTTAAAACCTAATGCGAAGTGGGGTGAAGCCTACAAGCAGTTAGCGGATATATTGTACATTGATAGGTAAAATATTCAGGAGGAATTACTATGGGTTATTTTCCGTTTTTTATTGACATTAAAGGAAAGAAAGGTCTTGTTATCGGAGGAGGCAGAATAGCAGAGCATAAAATAAGCAAGCTTCTTGCATATGAGCCGGAACTTACAGTTGTTGCAAGAAAGGTAAGCGATAGCATAAAGAGCATTGAAGGCATTAATATTATTGAAAGAGAATTTGTTAATTCAGATCTGGACGGATGTTCATTCTGTATAGCTGCTACAGATGATGCAAAATTTAACGCATATGTTGCAGGCGTATGCCGCAAATACCACATTTTTATAAATGCGGTAGACGATAAGGATAATTGTGATTTTCTGTTTCCGTCTGTATACAAAGCAGGAGATTTATCTATAGGAATATCTACCCAGGGAGCAAGTCCTTATGTTGCGGCAGATATTAAGAATAGAATAGCACAGGAGCTTCCTGCGGATATTGAAGATATACTTATGTATCTTGGTTCAATTAGGGATAGTATTAAAGAGAATGTAGATGATGCCTCTATGAGAGCTGATATATTCAAGGAAGCTGCAAGAAAATGTATGGTGCTTGGCAGAGAGCTTGACAAGGACGAATTACAGGATGTTATTAATAAAGTAAGTGAGAGGATTACTGGTAAAGATAATACAAATGCTGAAACAAAGGCAGATGGGAAATATTCTTACAGCAAGGGCAAGGTTGTAATTGCTGGTGCAGGCTGTGGAACTTATGATCTTATAACTGTAAGGGCGTTAAATGCCATAAAGAAGGCACAGGTGCTTGTATATGATGACCTGATTGATAACCGCCTTATGGAATTCTGTGTTGAAAGCTGTGAAAAGATATATGTTGGCAAGAGAAATGGAAGACACAGTATGGCACAGGAAGAAATTAACGAACTCCTTTTAAAGAAAGCCAATGAAGGAAAGCTTGTTGTCAGATTAAAGGGTGGTGACCCATATGTATTCGGACGTGGTGGAGAAGAAATGCTCTATCTTAAGTCAAATGGCATAGAAACAGAAGAAATACCAGGAGTAACATCAGCAATAGCAGTTCCTGCAATGGCAGGCATACCAGTTACACATAGGGATGTAAGCAGAAGCTTTAGTGTTGTCACAGGACATACCAAAGATATGGACTCACTTTATGAAGAAATAAGAAATTCGGCTTCTATGAATGGAACTTGTGTATACCTTATGGGACTTACACATCTTGCACAGATAACTGAGGCACTCGTAAGCGGAGGTAAGCCTAAGAACACTCCAGCGGCAGTTATTACAGGTGGATTTGATGATACATACAGAATAGTCAAAGGTACACTTGCTGATATTGAATTAAAGGTAAGAGAAGCAGGCATAACATCACCGGCAGTCATAGTGACAGGAGAGGCTGTAAACATCAATTTAAAATAATTTTAAAATAAACACATAAACATATTGACTTTATAGGAAATAAGGTTTATTATATCAATAATTTCCAAGGGTTGCCAGACAGCAGCAAAGGTGTCTGGCAATATTTTTTAAGTAATAAACATACTAACACACTATGTATGTATGAATGGTGGGTATATAATAAATTTAAAGCCCATAAGAAAGGAGCAGACCTATGAAATATCTTGAACATAACGGACATTCTAATAAAAAAAGGTATAAATTATGTATGCTTCTTATTATGTGTATTACGATGACATATATAGCGGCAGGCTGTGGCAGTAAGAGAGATGGACTTACAATAACTAATGTTTCTTATGACCCTACAAGAGAGTTCTATGAGGAATATAACAAAGTCTTTGCCGATTACTATATGTCTGAATACGGAAAGCAGATAAAGGTTATACAATCTCACGGAGGTTCAGGAAGTCAGGCACGCTCAGTAGTTGAAGGCTGTAATGCAGATGTTGTTACACTTGCACTTGAACACGATATATCCCTTATAGAGAATACAGGTCTTATTGATGCAGGCTGGAAGGACGAATATGATAAAGACTCATCTCCGTATACTTCAACGATTGTATTTCTTGTAAGAAAGGGCAATCCGCTTAATATATCAGACTGGGATGATTTAATTAAAGATGGTGTTGAGGTTATAACACCAGATCCTAAGAGCAGTGGTGGAGCGTGCTGGAATTTCCTTGCGGCATTAAGCTATGCAAGAGATAAGAATAACAGTGAAGATAAGCAGAAGGAATTCTTAGGAAAGCTGTATGCTAATGTATCAGTGCTGGATTCCGGAGCAAGGGGCTCAACAACAACATTTGTTGAGAATAAAAAAGGCGATGTGCTTATTGCATGGGAGAATGAGGCACTTACATCATTAGCTTCATATCCTGATGAATATGAGATTGTCACACCATCTGTAAGTATTCTCGCACAGCCAAGTGTGGCAGTTGTAGATGATAATGTTAAAGTCAACAAGACAGAGGAGCTTGCAAGCGAATATTTATCATTCCTGTATTCAAAGCAGGCACAAAGAATAGCCGCAGATTATGGATACAGACCAACAGATGAAGAGGTATTGAATGAATATAGTGGTAAATTCAATCTTACAATAAAGCTTGATACAATAGCTGATTACGGCGGCTGGACTCAGGCATACAAGATATATTTTGATGATGGAGGCTGGTTTGATGAAATCTATAACAACTGATAGAACAATTGATAATAATAAACAGCCAGACTATGATACAGCGTTTGATGAAATAAAGAATAGCAGAAAATTCGGTAAAGATAAAAAAGTACGTGTTATACCGGGATTTCATTTAACACTTGGAATTACAGTTACTATGTTATCACTTATAGTATTAATTCCACTTGCTTCGGTTATGGTATATTCACTTAAGCTTCCACCAGCCGAATTTATAAGGCTGGTTACTAAGCAGAATGTCGTCAATGCTTTTGTTACAAGCATTGGATGTTCATTCATAGCGGCAGTAATCAACTGCGTGTTTGGAACAATAATTGCATGGACGTTTGTTAAATACGATTTTGCTGGAAAAAGAGTGCTTGACGGACTTATAGAACTTCCATTTGCACTTCCAACAGCGGTAGCTGGTATTACATTATCGAAAATGTATTCTGAAACCGGAATACTTGGCAAACCGCTTGCTTCAATAGGTATAAAGGTATCTTACACACATCTTGGACTTATTACAGCACTTGTGTTTGTAGGAATTCCATTTGTTGTAAGAGCGGTAATGCCTGTTCTTGAAAAGATGGATTCTCAATATGAGGAAGCGGCATATATGTTAGGTGCAAGCCCATCAAAGACATTTTTTAAAGTAATCCTTCCAGAAATCAGCCCAGCACTTCTTACAGGCTTCGGACTTGCATTTGCAAGGGGAATAGGAGAATATGGAAGCGTTATATACATATCAGGCAACAGTGCCAAGGAACATACACAGGTTGTATCCTATGTAATAATGCAGAAGCTTAATTATATTGATTATGCTTCGGCGACAGCGATTGCACTTGTTATGCTTATAATATCTTTTCTGATACTTCTTATCATTAATATAATACAGATGAGGCAGGCAAAGCGTACAATGTAGAGAAAATGGAGGTTAAATATGAGCGAGAATGATAAGCTTGAAAAAAGAAAAAGAAGAACAAGAAGCATATGTATTCTTATCACTGTTTTGTTTATAACAGTTATGCTGATTATGCCTCTATTATCAATAATAGCAAGTTCATTAAAAGAGGGCTTTAGTTTTTACATTAAATCAATAACAACTCCATATGTATTGAGTGCGTTGAAGGTAACAATTATTGCTACTGTTGCTGCAGTTGTTATTAATACATTATTTGGAATTATAGCGGCATGGTTACTTACAAGATTTGATTTTAAAGGCAAGCAGGTGCTTGCAACACTTATTGATATACCATTTTCTATATCACCGGTTATTGTAGGTCTTGCGTTTCTTATGACATTTGGACGACTTGGTTTTTTCTATCCTGTTATAAGATGGTTTAATGAGTTTACAGGAAGCAATATAAGAATAGCCTTTGCGATACCGGGAGTTGTGCTTGCTACAATATTTGTTACATTTCCATATGTATCAAGAGAGATAATACCAGTGCTTAACTCACTCGGAAAGGACGAGGAGGAAGCGGCGGCTTTAATGGGTGCTAATGGTTTTACAATATTTTTTAAGATAACTCTTCCTAATATAAAATGGTCGTTGATATACGGAATAATTCTATGTACATCAAGAGCATTAGGAGAGTTCGGTGCGGTTAATGCATTATCAAAGACAAGAGGAGAGACATTCACGCTTCCACTTGAGATAGATGCACTGTATATGTCGGGTACAGATACATCAATAACATCGGCATTTGCAGTATCATCAATATTAGTAATTATAGCGATTATAGTTCTTGTATTAAGGAATATATTTGAACACAGACAAAGTGATTATAAGAAAGGAGGGCAAAAGTAATGTACGTTGAGATGAAGAATATTTTTAAGCAGTATGGAAACTTTCGTGCATCTGATAATGTGAATTTCGGAATAGAAAAGGGAAAGCTTGTTGCATTGCTTGGTCCTTCGGGAAGCGGTAAGACAACAATATTAAGAATGATTGCAGGTCTTGAAACACCAAGCTTTGGAGATATATATATTGATGGAAAGAGAGTTAATGATGTACCAGCTAATCAAAGAGAGATTGGTTTCGTATTTCAGAACTATGCTCTTTTTCGACATATGACAGTTTATGATAATATAGCATTTGGACTTAAGCTTAAGAAAGTTCCAAAAGATGAGATTAAGAAAAGAGTTACAGAGCTTCTTGATATAACAGGGCTTGCAGGTCTTGAGAAAAGGTATCCTAACCAGTTATCAGGTGGACAAAGACAGAGAGTAGCTTTTGCAAGAGCGTTAGCACCTAATCCATCAGTGCTTCTGTTAGATGAACCATTTGCGGCGATTGATGCAAAGGTAAGGACAGAACTTAGAACGTGGCTTCGCAGTATGGTTACCAGGCTTGGAATAACAAGTATATTCGTCACACACGATCAGGACGAAGCTGTTGAAGTGGCTGACGAGATTATAATTACTAACCACGGAAAGATAGAGCAGATGGGAAGTCCGATAGAGATATACAAATCTCCAGCAACACCATTTGTTGTTGAATTCATTGGAAAAGCTTCAGAGGTTAATGATTATTCAAAATTAAAAGGTTTTGATGAGATACAGGGAGCTAAAAGAGCAATAATAAGACCTGAATTTGTGAAGCTTTCTAAGTATGGAAAGCTCCAGCAGTACAACAGTGCTGCTGAGGAAGGTTATGTTGAGGATATTCTTTTCAGAGGCAATCATCTTGATGTAACTGTTAATATTGGAGGAACAATGATAACAGGAGAGTGGTCACTTGAGAAAGAGCCGCTACAGGTTGGGGAAAAGGTTCACGTTCTTATATATAGAATATACGCAGTTGATGATGAAAAGACATATCTTTGCGAGAACAAGGGTATGAGGGATGATGACGTATTCTATATTTAACCAGATTAAAGTTATGTTTCTGCCAGGTTAAATGCTTTGTGTGTATACGCACAGCTTCAGATTAGTATATATCTGATAAAGACCTGTGGACAAGTTTTACAATGAGAAAGGAAAGTTTATGCAGATTAATGGTTTAAACAGATTAACAACAGATGTGCTTATTATAGGTGGTGGAACAGCAGGCTGTTATGCGGCACTTACAATAAGGGAAAAGTCAGATGCTTCAATTATAATTGCAGAAAAGGCGAATATAAAGAGAAGCGGCTGTCTTGCGGCTGGTGTTAATGCGATAAATGCTTACATAGTTGAAGGCAGAAAGCCAGAGGATTATGTTGAATATGCAAAGAAAGATGCTGACGATATTGTGAGGGAAGATTTACTTCTTACAATGTCAGAAAGACTTAACGAAGTAACAGCCAAGATGGAAAAGCTTGGACTTGTAATTCTTAAAGATGAGAATGGCAGATATGTTGCAAGAGGCAACCGTAATATTAAGATTAACGGTGAGAATATTAAGCCAATACTTGCAGATGCAGTAAATAGTCTTGAAAATGTAATTGTAATTAACAGACTTAATATAACTGATTACATAGTAAAGGATAATACAATTCTTGGTGCTGTTGGTTTTAATATTGATACTGGTGAAGCTTATGAGATAAGAGCTAAGAAGGTATTATGTGCGACTGGTGGAGCGGCTGGATTGTACAAGCCTAACAATCCAGGATTTTCAAGACATAAAATGTGGTATCCTCCATTTAATACAGGTGCTGGTTTTGCTATGGGTATTAATGCAGGTGCAGAGATGACAACGTTTGAAATGCGTTTTATAGCTTTAAGATGTAAAGATACAATAGCTCCTACAGGAACAATAGCACAGGGAGTTGGTGCAAAGCAGGTGAATTCTTTAGGTGAGGTATACGAGAACCGGTATGGACTTACAACTTCACAGAGAGTATACGGAACTGTAAGGGAGAACATTGAGGGCAGAGGTCCTTGTTACTTAAGAACAGAAGGAATAAGCAGTGAGCAGGATGAGTCATTAAAGAAAGCATACCTTAATATGGCACCAAGCCAGACACTTAAATGGATAGAGTCTGGAAAGAACCCAAGTGAGCAGAATGTTGAGATAGAAGGAACAGAGCCTTATATTGTAGGCGGACATACGGCGAGTGGTTACTGGGTTGATACTAATAGAAGGACAACAATCAATGGTCTTTATGCGGCAGGAGATGTTGCAGGAGGCTGTCCTCAGAAGTATGTGACAGGTGCTATGGCAGAAGGTGAAATTGCGGCAGAAGATATTGTTAAGGAATTGAATAGATCGGACATCACAGAGAATGCATTTTCACAGAGTACAGCTGATGAATATGCAGACAAGCTTACTGATGAAAGAATAAAAGAATATAACGAATATCTTAGGCGTGAGGATAAAGATACCATTTTCTCGACAGAAGAACTTGAGGAAGCTATGCAGAAGGTTATGGATACATATGCTGGTGGTATAGGAAGTCATTACCAGTTCAATGAAAAGCAGCTTAAGCTTGCCAAAGAAAAGATTGAACAGATAGAAACTCTTTCAGAAAAAGCTAACGCTAAAGATTATCATGAGCTTATGTTTGTATATGAATTAAAGGAAAGACTTACAGTCTGTCAGGTGCTTATAGAACATTTGAAAGCAAGAAAAGAAACAAGATGGCACAGCTTTGCGGAGAACCTTGATTACCCAGAGAAGTCAGATGAATGGCTTAAGTATGTTAATACAAGAAAGGTAGACGGAAGGATAGAAGTGAAATATAGAAATCTTGTGGGAAGAGGTGAGACATATGAGCATAGTAATTAATAAGGAGAAATGTGCTGGCTGCGGACAATGCAGTATCGTCTGTCCGGGAAGTCTTATTAAGATGGGAGAAGATAAGAAAGCATATATGAAGTATCCTAAGGACTGCTGGGGATGTTCATCTTGTATCAAGGAATGTAAGTTTGAAGCTATCGCACTTTATCTTGGAGCAGATATGGGAGGTATGGGAAGTAAGATGAGCGTTATTTCCAAAGGCGACTTCCTTAACTGGAATATAGATAAGACAGACGGAAGCAGGGAAACGATAGTAATTAATAAGAAGGAATCTAATAAATACTAGAAAGGACGGATAAAAGAATGGCAGAGTTATCACATCTTGATCAGCTTGAAGCTGAGGCAATATATATAATAAGAGAGGTGGCGGCTGAGTGTGAAAAGCCGGTTATGCTTTACTCAATAGGAAAGGATAGTTCAGTAATGCTTCATCTTGCAATGAAAGCATTCTATCCGGAGAAGCCACCATTTCCATTTCTTCATGTTAACACAACATGGAAGTTCAAGGAAATGATTAAGTTCAGAGATGAAACAGCTAAGAAGCTTGGCATTGAAATGTTAGAATATATCAATGAAGATGGTGTTAAGAAAGGAATTAATCCTTTTGACTATGGTTCAGTGTATACAGATATTATGAAGACACAGGCATTAAAGCAGGCACTTAATAAATATGGTTTCACAGCAGCTTTTGGTGGTGGACGTAGAGATGAAGAAAAGTCGAGAGCCAAAGAAAGAATATTCTCTTTCCGTAATGAAAACCACGCATGGGATCCTAAGAACCAGAGACCTGAGATGTGGAAGTTATACAATTCGCGTATTAACAAGGGTGAAAGTATAAGAGTATTCCCAATCTCTAACTGGACAGAAACTGACATATGGCAGTACATAAAGAGAGAAAATATAGATATCGTACCTCTTTACTATGCAGCTAAACGTCCTGTAGTTGAAAGAGATGGTATGCTTATAATGGTTGATGACGACCGTATGAAATTAAGAGAAGGCGAAAAGATTGAGTACAAGAATGTAAGATTCAGAACTCTTGGATGCTATCCTTTAACAGGTGGTATTGAATCAAATGCTACTACTCTTGATGAGATAATTGATGAAACACTTAGTGCTGTATCTTCTGAGAGAACAACAAGAGTAATTGATAATGAAGCAGCAGGTAGTATGGAAAGAAGAAAGAGAGAGGGGTATTTCTAAGATGATAGGATTATTAAAATTTATTACATGCGGAAGCGTGGATGATGGAAAGTCTACATTAATAGGACATATATTATATGATTCAAAGCTTTTATATGCCGATCAGGAAAAGGCTTTAGAGCTTGACAGTAAAGTAGGAAGCCGAGGTGGTGCTATTGATTACTCGCTTCTTCTTGACGGACTTATGGCAGAACGTGAACAGGGTATCACAATCGATGTTGCTTACAGATATTTTACAACAGATAAGAGAAGCTTTATCGTAGCTGATACACCAGGTCACGAAGAATATACAAGAAATATGGCGGTTGGTGCTTCATTTGCTGACCTTGCAATAATTCTTATTGATGCTAAGCAGGGTGTTCTTGTGCAGACTAAAAGACACGCAAGAATATGTGCCCTTATGGGAATTAAATATTTCGTATTTGCAGTAAATAAGATGGATTTAGTTGGTTACTCAGAAGAAAGATTTAACGAGATAACTAAGCAGATTGATGAATTATCTAAAGAACTTGGACTTGCAAGTGTAAAGATTATCCCTGTATCAGCAACAGAGGGTGACAATATTACAGTTAAATCTGATAATACACCTTGGTATCCAGGCGAAGCACTTCTTACTTACCTTGAAAATGTGGATGTAAGCGAAAAGAAGAAGGAAGAAGGTTTTTATATGCCAGTTCAGAGAGTATGCCGTCCAGACCATACTTTCAGAGGATTTCAGGGGCAGATTGAATCAGGCGTTGTATCAGTTGGTGATGATATAATCACACTTCCTAGTGGTGAGTCAGCTAAGGTTAAGAGTATTCTTGTTGGTGATAAGGATAGTCAGTCAGCACAGGAAGGACAGCCAGTTACAATCCAGCTTGATAAAGAAGTTGACGTATCAAGAGGATGTGTACTTTCAAGCGGAACAACACTTCCAGTAAGCAAGTCACTTACAGCAACAATACTCTGGATGGACGATGCAGAACTTACAGTTGGTAAGGATTACATTGTTAAGATTGGCACTAAGCAGGTTCTTGGTGTATTAAAGAACATTCAGTACAAGATAGACGTCAATACGGGAAATTTCCTTCCAGCTAATGGACTTAGCAAGAATGAGATAGCAGTGTGCGATATTGGACTTCAGGAAGCAGTTGTTATTGATGAATTTGCAAAACATAAGACGCTTGGCGAACTTATTCTTATAGATAGAATAAGCAATATGACATCTGCCTGCGGTGTTGTCACAGATTCGAGTGCATATGATAACAAAGAAGTAAAATGTGCATTTGTAAATGGAAGCCTTAAAGGAAATGCAGATATATTTGAAGAATATTATTATAACCTTGAAAGTGCCACAGTTACAAAGGTAAGCCCATCAGGCAAGACATACAAGGTCGGAGATGTAATTAACGTAAGCGGTGAGACATACAGCTATCCAGATAACATTGATGTAATCGTTCTTCGTGATAAAGTAGCAGTTACAGTAAGAGATAAGAAGATAGAAGCAATCACAAAGCTAGAAGAATATACATACACAGGAACACCAGTAATCAACAGCCGTGGCTTTGAAATCAGGCTCAATGGTGAGGATGACTACAACAACCTTATAAATGACTTAAATGCCATCGAAACGGCTAACAAACCACTCAATGATGAATTCTTCAACAAGTGGACAAAATTCGATACTTACAGAAAAATCATCTTCAAGGATGAAGTATGGGAATATGTAATATAATGAGCCGTGCCTGACTTAACAGCAAAGTGATGCTTGTGCTTGCACAAAGCATCACTTTGAAGCTAAGTCAGATAGGGCGAAGCCCGACAGTTCCAGAAGCCAGAGGCTTCTGGAACTTGCACGGTGTAAGAATCTTCTCCCACCCACCAGCCTATGAACAGTGCGTTAGCACGCCTTCATAGGCACAAATATTAAATACAAACATATATACTAACAATATCCTCTCGTCCAGAGAGAAAAAACTACCATATATGCCCCGGTAAGTCATTATCAGACTATCATTGCAATTATTACAATATTCTTCACCCCACATTATTGCGAACCAACCTAAGATTATGTATAATATTATCTATTATGATATGCATGCAGAAAGTAATTTTGCTACTCACATCATTATATTATTAATGTACGAAAGCAGGCGGATAATTATGGAGTTTGTTATATGTGATGATGATAGATTGTACGCATCCCAGTTTATTGAACAGCTTAAAGTGTTGGAAAGCCAATACGATGAGCTGTTCAATTGCGTTTATTATGACCATTATGAGAACTTTATGGAGAGCCTTAGAAATAAGGAATGTGATAAAGCCGATATATATTTTTTAGACATAGAATTTGGCGAAGTGTATGGTATGGACGTGGCAAAGATTATAACAAGAATGAACAGGAATGCCGGTATTGTGTACATTACGAATTATGAAGAATATGCAATCAAGGCATTTGTGTGCAGACCATTAGGATTTATAAGAAAAAAGCACGATGCAGATGATATAAAAGTTACAATGGATAAGATAATATCATATATGAATGATAAAAATGTGTTGTATACCTTTAAGAATAACAGGAATACGCTTGTGTTAAATCTTTCGACAGTATTATACATAGAAATGTCCAATCATGATATGAACATATATATGACAGATGACTGCCGGGTTGTAAGGGATAAGATTTCAAGAGTAGAGAAGGAATTGGCGGCTAAAGGCTTCGTTAAGATTAACAGGTCAAGTCTTGTTAATATGGAGCATATTGTAAATATTAAAGATGATGTGGTAATAATTGATAATGGTACAAAGCTGTATATAACTGGCAATAAGCAGGAAATGATTATACGTGACTGGCAGGCGTATATTATGGGATATAGTGAGCAGTAAGAGTAAGTGATAGAAAAAGCTGAAAGAATATGCAGATATATTAAGCGTTACAGGTACATACAGTTTAGTGAATGCTGGATAGAATATACATAGTAAATGATAAAAAAGATTGGAGAAAATATGGATAAAGTTTCGTTTATAGTTGAAACACTTGCAAATATTAATCAGAGCATTTTGCTTATATATTTTTTATGCGGTACATTGAACGTTAATAAAAAGATTAATTCCAAGATTGCAGTAATATCAGGTGTTTCGATAATATTTGCATATCTGGAAATCCAGTATATGGTTGTTCCGTTTGAGGGACTTGGTGTTGGCATATTGTGGGCAATGCTTGTCATATATGCGTGCCTTTTTATGGATGGCAATATATTTCAGAAAATGTATGCTTCAATGTTTATTATAGCAACTATAATATTTGTTACGGTACTTTTGGGCAGTATAATGGGAGCATTGTATAATGTGCATTTTATAGAATTCACAGGAACAGCTTCTATGGAAAAGTGCCTGCTGGTTATTCTTATACAGATAACAATATGGATTGTTGCGGTAATACTTGTAAGAATATTAAGAAGATACAGCTATGGAGTGAATATTAAGGACACGGTAATAATTATGGCGGCTATGATAATGTCAGTTATTATCACCAATGAAGTGCAGATGATGTCAACAGATAGTGATGCTGAGAAAATGATAGTGCGCTCAATTATAATAATGATATGTGTAACAATAATGTTTATCCTGTGTGTGGCATTGTATGAGATTATACAACGCAGTACATACGCTCTTATGGAGCAGACAATAATGGAACAGGCATATAAAAGCAGATTAGAAAATGTCGAGGATATAGAAACGAATGTCGAGCGTATATCAAGAATAAAACACGAACTTAATAAGACACTGATTGTTGCTAATCTTATGCTTAAGGATGGACGTACTGAGGAGGCAAGAGAATTCTTAAGCCAGTTTGATGGAGATCTGGATAAAATAATTGTTGAGAAAATGTATACTAATAATATAATTATCAACGAGTTCCTTACAAAGAAATCTAAAGATTGCAGACAGAAAAACATAGATTTTGTGGCTGTTGTCAACGGAGAGTTAAAGCTCATTAAAAATGTAGATATATTCTGTGTGCTTTCTAATCTGCTTGATAATGCAATTGAGGCTCAGACATTTGTTGATAATAAGAGAGTTGAGGTATTTATAGATGAGAATGAGGATGTATGTTCCTTAAAAATATATAACAGCATATCAGATGATATGGTAAAAGCCTTCAAAGAAGATACTTTATTTAAGACACACAAAAAGGATAAATTAATGCATGGATATGGTCTTAAAAATGTAAATGATGTTGTAAAGAAATATAATGGCAGAATTAATTATTCAATAATAGGTACTTGTGTTCTTTGCTGCAGTGTAATTCTTTACAGGGGAAAATAAATTCACGACATATAAGATATAATTCACGACACGCTTATTGAAATGATGGAAATAAATGTTAATATTAAATCAGCTTTTGTGCTAACTCGAATAAGGGATGAGAGTTGAGGATAGAATGAGAGCTGATTTATCAGCATCAGATATATTAATACTTGTAACGTCAGACGTCAGGTAGGAAAGGAGTTGGAAGATATGAAGAAGAGCAATGTATTATTAAATTGTGTTGCTAAGGCGGCACAGCATTCTGCTAAGAAGGCTGTAAACAGTGCTTCAATATGGAGCTGCTATCAGCCAAAAGAACCACAGACAGCAGCTAAGTTAAAGAAGAACAGATAATACCAATGTATTACTGAGATGTAAGGGGATAGGGATAATGCTAGGAAGAATAGCAGATAGTATTGCAGTTCTTTTTTTGAAGAAGAACATAATTAATGAAGATGAGCTCCCTGTATACCAATATGGTATGCAGGTGCTTATCTGCAATATAGCAGGAATGTTGACAGTCCTTATTGTTGGCATATTAATATCAAGACTGGTTGAAAGCATAATATTTATTACAATCTATGCTACATTAAGAATATATACAGGAGGGTATCATGCAAGAACTCCATTAGTATGTAATATAGTATTTCTTGGGACATATTTAGTTACAGTTATGCTTGAAGCTTTAAAAGTCAATAATTCGGTTGTATGGATAATGTATTTATTATCCTGCCTTATAATATTAAGATTTTCACCAATAGAGAATGTTAATAAAGAATTAGATGAGAAAGACAAAGAAATATATCGTAATAAAAGTTTGATAATTAGTACATTATTATTGATGATATTATTAGCGGGTGACATTACAGACAGATATAGTAATGGTGCAGTTAATAATATTATGATGAATATGTATAGTGATATAAGCCTTTATATGAAGCTTGTTATAATAAGCATAGCAGTGCTTATGTTATATGCACTTTTTAAAGATAAATAGTTAATATAATAATATCTATTATAATTCCCATAGGTTATATGCTTAAAAGAGTACAAACCTATGGGATTTTTGCGTGTATAATAGATATGTGAAATTTAAGCAGAAAAGTAGTATAATGACATTTATGATGGAAATTTCAACAGGCAACTTCCATTTAGAATTTGGTATTGGTACGATACTTGCAATCATTAGTGTTGACAGGGTTATTGCTTTGTTTAATAATTTGTTTATGGAGAAGATGAACAAAGCAGTATTTGATTATTTCAAACAATAATATAAAATAAGGGTCATAATATTATGTATCTGTATTACAATTGGGAATGGAGTTATAATGAGAAAAAAGATAGTTGTGTCAGCAATAACAATCTTGGCTATATTAAATTCATTAGTTATAGTATTAATAAAATGTAATGAGCCACAGAATTCGCCTGTGATACCACAGATTATACTTGTGTATGCGGAAAATCAGGTTGAAGATTATCCTACTACAAAAGGTGCTTACGAATTTGCACGTCTTGTAAGTGAGAAGACTAATGGAAGAATTAAGATAGTTGTTAAATGTAATGGTGAACTGGGTGATGAAAAGTCGATTATCGAACAGCTTAAATTCGGTGGAATAGATTTTTCAAGAGTTTCTATATCTTCAATATCTGATGATATTCCAGAATTAAAAGTTATCCAGATGCCGTTTTTATATTCAGATGCACAGGAGATGTGGGATGTATTAAATGGCGATGATGGAAAGCAGTTTATAGATGCAGTTGGGAAAAGCAATCTTGGGGTAAGGACTTTATCCTGGTATGATGCAGGTGCAAGAAGCTTTTATTCGGTTAAACCTGTTACGACAATACAAGATTTGTATGGTTTAAATTTAAGAGTACAGGAGTCAGAGCTTATGTCTGAAACGGTAGAATTACTTGGAGCCAATCCTGTGAAGATGATATATTCAGAAGTCTATAAGGGGCTTAAGACAAGAAAAATAGACGGAGCAGAAAATAGTCTTGTATCATATATATATTCAAAGCACTATGAACAGGCGAAATACTGCATACTTGATGAGCATACAAGAATTCCAGAAGTACAGCTTGTATCAGAGTATACATGGAATAAATTAACAGAAGAAGACAGGGCAGTAATATCGGAATGTGCCAAAGAGTCAGCCATATATGAAAGGTATATATGGAAGGACACAGAAGAAGAGGCTGTAAGGACAATTGAAGATAAAGATATAACAGTAATTGAAGTCAGTGAGGAAGAAAGACGAGACTTAAGAGAAAAGTTACAGCCAATATATGACAGATATTGTTTAGATTATATGGATATAATTGAGAAAATTGAAAAAAATCAGGAGTAAATATGTCTTTAAAAAGAAAAATCCAGTATGTATACACGATAAACAGTGCAGTTGTTGCATTTGCACTTGTGCTTGGAATATTACTTTCCATAAAAGGAATGAGTATGCTGACAGATACATTGGACAATAATGATAAAGCTTTAAAATTATATAAGGCTGTAACTAAGGAACGTAATGCTTTAAAATTATATTTTGAAGATGAGCAGGCAGAATTACCTGAACAGATTGATGAAGTAAGAAATAATACTAAAGATATTCTTGGACAGATTCCAGCTGACTATAGTTATATGAATGAGGAACAATATATTATTATCCAGTCAATACATAATATATACGATAGTTATGACAATATATATAATAGTATTGTTAATTCCAATCTAAATGACAAAGATTATAGAAGTGCGATAGACAACTGTTATAAGGTCCAGAATTATCTGGAAGATTATGCCAAAAGGTATGAAAGCATAACAGTATCTTTAGGAAATGAGCAGTATAACAGCCAGAAAAAGCTATTTTATATAATACCAGTTATATGTATTATTATTGCATTTGTAGTAATAATATTATCTATATGGATAAGGCTTTTTATGAATAGAAGCATTGTAAAACCGATATTAAAGCTTTCAGATGAGGCAAGAAGAATAAGTGTGAATGACTATTCCGGCGATGATATAATAATAGAAGGTGATGATGAAATTTCGCTTCTTATTAAAGAATTTACGCATATGAAACATTCAACAAAGAATTATATTGTTACGCTTAAGGAAAAGCATAAGGTTGAACAACAGCTTGAGCATATGCGGTTTGAAATGCTTAAGAATCAGATTAACCCACATTTTCTTTTTAATACATTAAATCTTATTGCAGGGACAGCAGAGATTGAAGATGCCGTAACGACAGAGAAGATGATAAACACATTAAGCCGTCTTTTCAGATATAATCTTAAAACGCAGACTTCCATAATGCCATTGGAACAGGAAGTAAAGATAATGGACGATTATATGTATTTACAGCAGATGAGATTTGGACAGCGCATAAAGTATATGTGTGATGTTGATAACAGCAGTCTTGATGAGCTTGTGCCAGCATTTGTGTTACAGCCGCTTATTGAAAATGCAATTATACACGGATTATCATCTTTATCAGAAGGTGGTCTTATATATGTAAGAGGTTTTAAGAAAGATGATAAAATGTGGTTATCAATTGCAGATACAGGTGTTGGAATTGAAAAAGATAAACTCGACAGCATAAGAAAATATCTTGATAATATATTTGCACTGCCTGATACTGAAACAGCTGCATCTTCTGAGAATGATAGTAATTATGCTGACAGTGAAATAAATAGAAAAACTGTAGGAGTTGGCATTGGAAATATTGCATACAGAGTAAAAGGTATGTACAATAACAGTGGTATGAAGATTTATAGCAGAAAAAATCACGGAACGGTTATACAGATATATTTTGGCAATAATAGTAAATAATGTTGGTGCAGGTGAAAGACTTATGTACAGAGTATTATTAGTTGATGATGAGCAGATTGAGCGTATGGCACTGGCTAAGAAAATAGACAGGTATTACGGAGATAAAGTGAATATATATCAGGCTGTGAATGGAAGAGAAGCGGTTGCTATGTGCAGTGAGCAGAAGAATGATATTATTATTATGGACATATCTATGCCTGAAATGAATGGCGTAATGGCAGCTAAATATATAAGACAGATGGATGATAAATGTTCAATTGTATTTTTAAGTGCGTATGATGACTTTGAATATGCAAGAAATGCAATTAAAGTAAAGGCTTTAGATTATCTGTTAAAGCCTTGTGATATTAATGATCTGCTGGCAGTTATGGATATGGCAATACAAAAGCTTGATAAAGAAAATGCTGTTAAGGAAAATACTGCTACAGATGGTAAAGGCAATATTTTTAAAGAAAATGCACGGTCTGGGAAAGAGAATGTTAAAGATACAGACATATATGCAGACAATAATAATATCAGAGATAACAGACACAAAAGAATGATAGATAATTTAAGAAATTCTGATGAGCAGACAACAGTTAAATACTTAAAGGAATATGTAGAAAATAATTATATATATGATATAACAATGCAGGAAGCCGCAGAAGAGATGGGATATTCTGATGCGTATTTCAGCAAGCTGTTTAAACAATATTTCAATCAGAATTTTACAGCATATCTTACAGAATATAGAATAAAGAAAGCAAAGGAACTGCTGGGTAATACCAATAACAGCATTAAGGATATAAGCAGAATGGTAGGGTATACTGACTCTAATTATTTTGCCAAAATATTCAAACGTATAGTTGGTGAAATTCCTTCAAAATACCGGGAGAATTTATAACATTAAGTATAAAATAGTTTTATGATTTTTAAAAATATATACTATATATAGAAGAAAATGTTAATTTATTATAAATTATAAATAAAAATAGCGGCTTCTGCCGGATATCATTACATTAATATGATATCTGACAGAAGCCGTTTTTATTTTGCTGCTTATATAGTAAAGTTGCACAATGTAATTATGTATAAACTGTGAAATATATCATATTATAACAAAAAAGTCTTCTTCTATGACAAACATTTACTGTATAAAAAGGAGGATATTACTTTTATTATATAGATAAAGAATGATGACAGGGAATTATCTGAACTGCAAATCAAAGGAATAATAAAGGGATAATTCGTGTGCATCAGTTATGGGCAAATGCCAGTTAACTCTGATAAATAGGGAGGCAATTAAATAATTAAGTTTAAAAAGTTGAAAACAAAAGGAGGAAACAGATGATTAAAAAAGTAATTAAACGCTGTACTATACTTATGTTATGTATAGTTATGACGGCAGGATTATTAGGCTGCAATCTGTCAGTAAATAACGGAAAACGTATAGTAAGAATAGCAATAGCACAGTCAGAAACACATCCAGAATATCTTGGACTTGTAGCTTTCAAGGAATATGTTGAGGAAAGACTTGGCGATAAATATGAAGTCCAGATATTTCCAAATGAATTATTAGGTTCAACACAGAAAACAATAGAGCTTACACAGACAGGAGCTATTGATTTCGCAGTTGCAGGTACAGCTAATCTTGAAACATTTGCAGATGTATATGAAGTGTTCAGTATGCCATATCTTTTTGATTCGATTGAAAGCTATAAGGCGGTAATGCAGGATACAGATTATATGGAAAATATATATGAATCAACAGATTCTTCCGGTTTCAGGGTTCTTACATGGTATAATGCCGGAACAAGAAATTTCTATGGCAAGAAAGCAATAAATACACCGGCAGACCTTTCTGGAATGAAGATAAGAGTACAGCAGAGTCCTGCAAGTGTAGCGATGATGCAGGCATTCGGAGCAGCTGCCTCTCCTATGAGTTTTGGTGAAGTATATACAGCTATCCAGCAGGGTGTAATAGATGGTGCTGAGAATAATGAGCTTGCATTAACTAACAATAAGCACGGTGAAGTTGCCAAGTATTACACTTACAATATGCACCAGATTATACCAGATATGCTTGTTGGTAATCTTAAGTTTATTCAGGGGCTTGATGAAGAAGAATTACAGGTGTTTAAGGAAGCTGCTTTAAAGTCTACGGAGGTTGAACTTGTAGAGTGGGACAAGTGTGTTGAGGAAGCTAAGAATATTGCCCAGAATGAAATGGGAGTTGAGTTTATATATCCAGATATCACACCTTTTAAAGAAAAGGTTAAAAATATGCAGCAGGATATGATTAAGAAAAATCCTTCAATAGTTGATATATATAATCATATTCAGGAAGTAAATAAAAGAGTAGGGGAGGAAAAGTAATGGCTATATTAGATAATATAAGAAATGTTATGAATAAAGTAATAAGAATTGTATGTATATTACTTTTTGCATTTATGGTTATTATTGGAACTTACCAGATACTTGTAAGATACATTTTCAATAGTCCAAGTACAGTTTCAGAAGAGCTTCTGACATATTCATTTACATGGATGTCCTTGTTTGCAGCTGCCTATGTGTTTGGTAAAAGAGAGCATATGAGAATGGGATTTCTTGCAGATAAGTTAAACAAAAAGAAGTTAACAATACTTAATGCTATAATTGAAATTATAATAATAGCATTTGCACTTATAGTAATGGTTTATGGTGGCATATCTATTACAAGCCTTTCAATGACACAAAAAACTGCATCGCTTGGAATTCCAATGGGATATGTATATATCGTTATTCCAATAACGGGAGTGGTTATTGCAGTATATGGAGTATTGAATGTTATATGTCTTATAAGGAAAGGAGAAGAAGCATGAGCATAGCATGGTTATCAGGTCTTATTATATTGGTTATTCTTATTATAATGCTAATAGCAGGAGCACCAATTGCAATTTCCCTTGCAGTTTCTTCAATATGTGCAATTCTTCCGGTATTATCTACAGAACCTGCGCTTATAACAGGCGCACAGAGAATATTTTCTGGAATTTCAGTATTTAATCTGATAGCTATTCCATTTTTTATTCTTGCTGGTAATATTATGAATAAGGGTGGAATTGCCATAAAGCTTATTAATTTTGCAAAGATATTTACAGGAAGAATACCGGGCTCTCTTGCACATACAAATGTTGTAGCTAATATGCTTTTTGGTGCAATATCAGGTTCGGGTACGGCAGCAGCTTCAGCTATGGGTGCTATTATAGGACCAGTTGAAGAGGAAGAGGGTTATGATAAGAACTTTTCTGCAGCAGTAAATATAGCTACAGCACCTACAGGATTACTTATACCACCTAGTAATGTAATGATTACATTTGCTATGGTCAGCGGCGGAACTTCAATAGCAGCACTCTTTATGGCAGGTTATATTCCGGGAATTCTCTGGGGACTTGCATGTATGATAGTAATTTATGTATATGCAAAGAAAAGAGGCTATACAAGCAGCAAGCGTTATGCGCTTAAGGAAAAGACTAAAATAATACTTGAAGCATTACCTTGTCTTCTTATGATTATTATCGTTATCGGTGGTATTATTGGTGGTATTTTTACAGCAACAGAGGGTGCAATCGTTGCAGTTGTATATAGTCTTATACTTTCACTTGTATTTTATAAGTCTATTAAAGTAAGCGAACTTCCAAAGCTTCTTATGGACAGTGCGGAAATGACAGGAATAATTATTTTCCTTATCGGTGTATCAAGCATAATGTCGTGGGTAATGGCATTTACAGGAATTCCAGCAGCTATATCAGGAGTAATGCTTAGTATCAGCAGCAACAAGTATGTTATTCTTCTTATAATAAATGTTATTCTTCTGATTGTCGGAACATTTATGGATATGACACCAGCCTGCCTTATATTTACACCTATATTTCTTCCAATATGTCAGGCAGTTGGTATGAATACAATTCATTTCGGTATTATGATGATATTTAACTTATGTATCGGAACAATCACACCTCCGGTGGGAACAACCCTTTTCGTAGGTGTTAAGGTAGGTAAGACAAAGATAGAAGATGTTATAAAGCCTTTACTTTATTATTTCGCAGCAATATTTATTGTACTTTTACTTGTAACTTATATACCGGCTATTTCGTTATGGCTTCCGGGATTATTAGGATATGTAAAGTAGAAGATTGTTATATAAAATGGTACTTGAAAAATAGTAAAGAAGTTATGTAAAATATATCAGTCAACAGAGGGGATGTAATCTGTGGGCTGGTATATTTTTTATTTGTAATTAGATATTTTATATAAAGAAATGATTATGTATTGAAGTAATATTATAACTTGCAGTCGCAAATTGGTATATATTATGTATATTAGGTGCTTTAGAATAATGTATTGTGGTAATGTTGAGTTGTATTATATAATAATATATTTATAAAGAAGTGCAGGATTATAAGAAGTATATTTGAAATGTAGAAGAATGTAGTGGTGGAGAAAAATGGGTAATAAAGAGAATAGTAATATAGACGATAATATAAATAACAACTTAAATGATATTAAAAATAATAATACCAATAGCAGTACAAATAATAACATAAATTATATTAGTAGTAACAGGAAAGCTTACTTTCACCTTCCCGGTCTGTTTGAATTCTATGAGTTTTATAAAGTATTCCTGTCATTGTTTTATGAGCACAGGGAGTATTTTTATGACTGGTGTGATATAGGTTCTATATATGGTGCACCAGCGGATTGCATATGGGGCGGCGGGCGTGCCGGCTTTGGAGATAGTGAGGCAGAAAAAGTATTTTCACTTATGGCACAATATGGAATATCGGCAAGACTTACATTCAGCAATTCGCTTATCAGGAAGGAACATCTGGCAGATGTGAAATGTAATAAGTTGTGTGAATTATTAAAGGCGGCTTCGAAATTGCATAGTGATTATAAGGTTACATCTGAATATGCGTCTAAAGATTATTCTATAGATAATTCGATAAGAGATACTGCATTTAAAAATGGAATTATAGTTCACTCAGATATTCTGCTTGACTATTTAAAAAATAAATATCCAGAGTTTTGTTTCGTTTCATCTACAACCAAGGTACTAACAGGTTATAATGATTTGCTGAACGAGGTAAACAGAGATGATTTTAGTTATGTTGTGCCAGATTTCAGGTTGAATAAATGCTTTGATAAGCTGGGGACGATGACGCAGGAACAGAAAGATAAGATTGAATTTTTATGTAACGAGTGCTGCTGGATTGGCTGTTATGACCGTAAAGCCTGTTATGAGACTGTAAGCCGTATGAATCTTGGCGAAAATTGTAACGGGCATATATGTGTGTCGCCTGAGGCAGGCGAGGGATATAGATTTTCCAAGGCAATGCACAACCCGGCATTTATAAGTGTAGATGATATCAGGAATATATATATGCCTATGGGATTTACTAATTTTAAAATAGAGGGCAGAAGCCTTGGAAGTGCACTGGTGCTGGAATTTCTTCTTTATTATATGACTAAGCCGGAATACCAGATAAATGTAAGGGAAGAGATATATCTTGATAATATGCTTGATATATTTTAATATGAATATTGCGAGTATTATTTTAATAATATTTAGGATATTAAAAATATTGAAAATAAATAATAATATACAATATTTATCAAAAAAAGGAGAATAATACTATGAAAAACTCAGCTGCTCAAAGTGCTGTTACACAGAATATTAATATGTTAAATAAGTTACATATGGCTATGATTGAATTATATAAGGGGGATTCCAGAAGAATACAGCATTTCTGTAAAGTTCACAGTTATGCCAGGTTGATTGCCCAGATGGAAAATGTAGATTACAAGACTTTGTTTATTATTGAAACAGCGGCACTGACACACGACATAGGGATTCATACATGTGAAGAAAAATATGGAGAGTGTGGCGGCAGATTGCAGGAAAAGGAAGGACCTGCACTTGCTAAAGAGCTTCTTGAAAGACTTGGATTTGAAACAGACATTTCAGAAAGAGTGCAGTATCTGATTGCACATCATCATACATATAGTAATATTGACTGGATTGATTACCAGATACTTGTTGAGGCTGATTTTCTTGTAAATATGTATGAAGATGGTGTATCAAAAGAGGCAGTGTTAAAGGCTTACAATAATATTTTTAAGACAAAATATGGGAAATATATATGTAAGGATATGTTCTTAATTGATTGAAAAAATGTTTATAAAAATATAAGTATGTAAGGTATATGATTATGAGAATCAACACATAATACATATGTATAAGAGATTGCAATGTAAATTAACAATCCTAATTCATAGTGGTGGCAGAATTGATTTCTGATATGCACATCGCAAAATAACCAGATTAAGAAAAGAGGCATATGTATGTTGTTGACTGAAAAAGAAATGTCGGTATTAAAGGATCTTCAGACACAGGAAAAGAATTGTATTGATAAGTACGAGAAGTATGCAGGACTTGCAAAGGACGATGAGTTAAAACAGCTTTTTGAAGAGCTTAAGAAAAAGGAGCAGGAACATTATAAGACGATAGGTCAGATTTTAAATGGTGAAGTGCCATCCTGCGATTGTAATGATACAGCAGGAAAGGACTATCAGCCAAAGGGCAGTTATTCAAAGAGTGAAGAGTCAGAGGATAAAAAGAATGACTGTTTTCTTGCAACAGACAGCATAGGAACAGAAAAGCTTGTATCAGGTGAATATAATTCCAATGTATTTGCGTGTACTTTAACATCTATAAGAAAAGTGCTTGCAGATATAGAGATAGAAGAACAAAATCACGCTGAAATGCTTTATAAGTATAAAATGGCGAATGGTATGCAGTAGATAGTTTGATAACTACATTAAAAACAAAGAAAATAAGTAAATACTCAGAAAAAAATAATCAAAATATAAAACGCTATGTTATCATTGTGTGATTTCATAGCGTTTTATTAAACACCACGGTTATTTAACAGCTGAATTATTTTTCTCGTCAGCTTCTTTAGTAGCCTGATGGTCTATTCGGCATCCGAATATAATACCGCCAACAATTAATAAAACAACAATTCCTACAGTTATATTTCCAACCATATAATACTCCTTTTCTGATTTAATTAAGTTAATATTTCAATTCGTTAAATTTAATGTTTAGCCAAATTATATTGTACTGTCAGCTAACTGTATATTTAGCTGACTGCACAGTTAGTCTGTTCAGATTAGTCAAATAAAGAGATTTTATATTTAACTGCTCTGAATATTTTATAGATTATGGTTACTACAATGCCTAAAGTTATGCCTAAAGTAGAACCAACAGCTATAAGACCGCCTATAGCTATGCCTATATATGTTAAAATGTTCATAATATCTCCATTCTTATAAAATGTATTAAATTGTTGCAATATATATTGAGGCTGGTTTATTACAAATATACACATTTTATACATAATTATTTATTGCATATTATATGAATTCACTTTGAGATAATTATTTTGAACCATCCTTTTTATGGATATAATCAACAATAATCGTTGAATAAGATGGATTGATATCCAAAGAATAATTAAATGAATATATATGATAGAAATTGTCAATATTAAAGTTATTATGTAAAATGACAGCGGTAATTGAGCGTATTAATAGACGTGTTCCCATTCTTGGCAACACATTTTCTGAAGTAATAGCTGTCTGATTACCAAGCATCTCTGATGTACATGGTCTGTAATCATTTATAGAAGATTTTGGCGTAGTAATAAGCTGGAAATCGTGGAAATCAGCTTCTGTTTCATACGATATCTCAGTGAGAGCAGTCTGCACATTGTAGAAACACAGTCCGCCAAAGAACATTGCTATTATAAATATGCAGCTTAATAAGCGTAAACATCGTTTCTTCATAACAATACCGCCAATCCTTTCTATAGTCTGTTAATATGAAGATAATAGCATATTAAGAAAATTTTGTTAATAGTCAATTAGCAGGATAATAGATTAATTGCTGTTAGTTTATATCAAAAAATATGTCATACAATACGGTATATAAAATATAGTAAAAAAATGCTGGACAAATGTCATACAATAATGTAATATTAATCAAGTCGGGTGACCGATATAACAAATAAGCAGTCGTGGCGGAATTGGCATACGCGCTAGACTAAGGATCTAGTCCATATTGCTTGGGTGCGGGTTCAAGTCCCGCCGACTGCACTTGATTAAGGAACTCAGCGAGAGTTCCTTTTTTGTTGCATAATAGTATATGTTCCATATTGGATAAAGCTATGAATAAAACATTTAAAGTAGTATTCTTTTAATATATTAATTATAAAAACACTTGCATATTATAAATTTATATGATATTCTTTATATAAAGTATACTTAATGAATTAATTCTATACACCAATACAATATATGTCCCAGTTAATCCCAATATTTAATAATAATAATCCCGAAATATTAATTATATAATAAATATTATAACAATGTGAAAATTGAGAAGAAACACTGTTATCCTAATAATATAAGAAATAACATAGTTATAATGTAAGAATAATAAAAAATAGCGTAACAGCCATAATTAATTACAGTAATGATATTTGCTGTTACAATAAATGTTTAACTATAGTTTAGTGAATGATGCGGAAAGGAAATAGAATTTGCAAAAAAGAACGAAAAGATATAATTATAGGATTTTTTTACTTAATACATATATGAATAATAATAAATTATGTTTAACAATATTAAAATGTAAGCCGTTAAGGACTGCATTTATAAGAATTACAGCAATAATGCTGTTTATTATATGCGGCGTAACAGAGTGTATGGCGGACGTTAATACATCAGCATTTTTACATAAAAAAGATGTTATTGATTTGAATAATAATAGTATTGAATTTACATACTGGGACGGCTACGATCACAAGATTAAGACAAAGAATTATACAATATCATCAGACTGGCGCAATGCTATGCTTATATGGAGTGAGGATTTAACAGGGACAATAGGCACTAATACGACAATATATGGACCATATACATGGCTTCCGGCGGGAGATTACAGAGTAAGCTTTAAGCTTACTGCATATGGGTGGAATACTTTGAAATATTGGGATATAGGAGTTAATTTTGGACAGCAGAATACGGGATACCGCAACAAGTATGACAGGTCAAATTGTCAGATTAATGCTGACACAACAGTGAGCGACATAGTGTGTGGAGGTAATGATACAGGAGGTAATTTAGATTATACTATTCATACTAATGGTGACAGTGCAGATTATGAGTTAAGGACATATTTTAACAGGGATGTTGATTTTGGGATTGGTGCACCTGAACACGAACTTGGTAAGATAGGACAATTTATAAGAGAGATTACGATATGTTCTCTGGATAGTAATACCATATATTATGATGCAGATGGTGGATTGCTTGATAAGGAGGAAGCAGGGACACTTACTGATACGAACTGGGGAGCTGACAGAGGAGATGTATCAATTCCGGCTAAGGAAGGATATATATTTGAGGGGTGGTATGGTTATAGTAAAGCATCTAATATAACTTCTAACAGGGACGAGCTTACATTTGATACAGACAGTGAATATGTTATGCTGTGGGATAGCAAGGGCAAGGCTTGCAGTAATGTATTAAAAGAAGCCAGCTACAGTGATTATACGGTATATGCCAGGTGGAAGCCGAAGGATAAAGTTATAAAATATATATCTAATACATCGTCAGTGGTAAGCAATATGCCACAGGATATTAATACGGTGTACGGTTCGGAGGTTTCATTATCGGGGCAGAGTCCGTCAAGAAAGCTGTTTAAGTTTGATGGGTGGAATACTGAGGCTGATGGGAGTGGTGATATGTATTATCCTCTGGAAGCTGTAACTGAACTTACAAAGCTTTCAGAGGACACAGTTAATCTATATGCACAGTGGCAGCAGCAAAGATTTATGTATATTAAAGCTTCATCAACGACCTATTGTGATACTCTTATTAAGAGGACACCTGATGATGAACTCTGGTATACAGGCATAGGCAGTAATACAATCCGCAGTCTGCCAGATAGTATGAATAGCTGGCAGGTGCAGAAATGGTACATTGATAAGAATGGCAGTATATATAAGGATAATTATATAAATGTATAATTACATAAAAATATAATAGTCACCCTCATCATCAGAGAATTTTTTATAGGTTGTGTGGAATACATCTTCAATAATATGTGTTTTAAGGCAGTTGGCGGGTGTGTCACTTGTTGCAATCTTACGGTCGTTCATTATAACAAGATTATCAGATATTCTTATTGCATCAGATAAATCGTGTAGTACAAGAATGATTGTTTTGCCTGATTTTTTAAGTTTATTGACCATAGAGAAGAAAGTCCTCTTGCCCTCAAGGTCAAGATAAGTGACAGGTTCGTCCATAATTATAATCCGGCTGTCCTGTGCGAGTATCATAGAGAAGAATACACGCTGCCTTATTCCGCCAGAAAGTGTGTCGGTATTATCTTCAGAATAAGGCATTACATTAGTGAATTCCATTGAATTATTGACTATTTCATTATCTTTATCTGTTTTACGTCTTGTAAAGCCAAGATAAGGAAATCTGCCGTGTTCTACTAATGTTCTTACAGGAAGTACAGGGATAACGGTTCTTATTTGCGGAAGAAATGCTATTCTTTTGGCTCTTTCTTTTAATGGCAGTGACAGGATATTTTCATTATCTACTGTAATAGTGCCTGCTGTAACTTTAGAACAGCCATTAAGGCACTGAAGAAGGGTTGTTTTGCCGCATCCATTAGGACCGATTATGGTTGTTATCTGTCCTTTTGGAAATGTTATATTAATATCATTTAATATATTGGTTCTGGATACGGCTACATTAACGTGTTCATATTTAAGCATTTATTCGTCTGCCTCCTTTTTTCTTTAATAAAAGGTACATAAAGAATGGACCTCCGATAAAAGCCATAATTATTCCAGCAGGAAGTTCATATGGAGCAGCTATAAGACGACCAATGATATCACATATAAGTACAAATGAAGCACCAAGCAAAGCACTTGTTGGCAGGAGGTATCTTGCATCACTTCCGAATAAAGTCCTGCATATATGAGGAACAATAAGACCTATGAAGCTTAATAGGCCAGCAAAGCTTACAACAAGACCTGCCATTATGCTTGATAATACAAGAAGAAAGAATCTTGTAAGTGGAACATTCAATCCTAAAGAGCGGGCATAGTCATCACCTAATGAAAGTATATTAAGCGGCTTGGCCAGAATGAAGGATACAAGTACAGCAGCTATAATTCCAATTGCTGGCAGTGCTATTTTGTTAAATGTAAGTCCGGATAAAGTACCCATAAGAAAAGAAGTGATATTAAGGGTTATATCTGTATTTATTAATTTGATAGTGTTAATACCTGCATTAAGAAAGGAAGATACAGTTATTCCGGCAAGTATAATGGTTGTTCGTGAGCTGTCAGCCATATATGCAAGTGCATATATGGCAAGTGTTGTTAAAAGTGCACCTACAAATGAAGCTATAGATGTGGCATATCCTGAATGAGGGAATAACATCATAGCAAGCATTACAAAGAAGCCTGCACCGGAATTGACACCTATTGTATTAGGACTTGCAAGTGCATTATTCATAACGCCCTGAAGGATAACACCAGCAACAGAAAGTCCCATACCGGCAATAATGGCACCAAGCATACGAGGAAGACGTATGTTCATTATTAATATGTAAGTCAGAGAAGTCTTGTCGGGGGTAAAGAAGCATTTTAGTATATCTGCTGGATTGATATATACGCTTCCTAGCATAACGCTTAGAAAAGAAGCTGTTATTAAAAGTCCAAAGAGCAATATATATATGTATATATGTCTTGAACGGCTGTTTGATTTTGAGTTGGTTTTATTGGTCATAGTTGTTATTTTCCTTATAATAAATATATGTGAATAGAGTATCATAAACCGCTAATTTATTCAATTCATATTTACATACCAAATTTATATGAAATAACTATTGACAAATATTAACATAAGGATTAAAATTCAATTCATATTAAACAAGTAGGTTTGTAGTTTATACGAAATGGAGATAATGATATGAGATTTAATACAGCTTTACTTCATGGCGATTTCAGAGGAGATAAGAATACTGGTGCGACACAGACACCTATATATCAGTCAAGTGCATTTGAGCATGCGAGTGCTGAGACACTCGAGAAGATATTTAATAATATGGCACCTGGATTTTCATACAGTAGAATTAGCAATCCAACAATAGAAGCATTTGAGAAAAGAATGACAGTTCTTGAGGGCGGTGTTGCGAGTGTTGCCTGTTCATCAGGTATGGCAGCAATAACGAATGCCTTTACTAATATATTACAAAGTGGTGACGAGATTGTATGCAGTGCAAGCTTATATGGTGGAAGCATTGATTTATTCAGGGATTTAGAAAGCTTTGGAATTAAGACACATTATGTTAATAATAATGATGTGGAACAGTTCAGGGCAGCTACTAATGAGAATACTAAGCTGTATTTTGCAGAGACAATTGGTAACCCAAGACTTGATGTGACAGATATCAGATTGATAGCTGATGAAGCTCATAGGGCAGGTGTTCCATTTATTGTTGATAACACTGTTGCTACAGCATATCTTATTAAGCCAATAGAGTATGGTGCGGATATAGTTGTTAATTCAACATCAAAGTATGTTAATGGCAATAGTAATTCAATCAGTGGTGTGATAACTGATTCTGGTAATTTTAAATGGGATACTGTAAAATATCCTGGTATGAAAGATTTTAAGAAATATGGTCCATATGCTTATACAGCCAAGTTAAGAAATGGAATATACCGTAACACAGGAGCTTGTTTATCACCACAGAATGCATTTTATAACATTCTTGGAATTGAGACACTTGGAATAAGAATGGAGCGTGTCTGTAGCAATGCAATGATATTAGCTAAGTATCTTAATGATAATTATGGTAATCTTAGTGTTAATTATCCAGGGCTTGAGAATAGCGAATTCTATGATATTGCTAAGAAAGAACTTAACAACGGATTTGGTGGCATAATAACAATCCGTACAGGAAGCAAAGAGAAAGCATTTAAGTTTATTAACGCATTAAAGATTCCGCTTAATGTATCTAACATAGGTGATACTAAGACATTGGTTATACATCCAAGCTCAACAATCAGTGCTCACAGCACAGAGGAAGAGAAGAAGATTGCTGGTGTATATGATGATCTGGTGAGAATAAGCGTAGGAATAGAAGATGTGCAGGACCTTATAGAAGATTTCACACAGGCGTTAAAAGCAGCTAATTAAATATCAAAAAACGACTAAGAAAAGAATAGAAATGAGGTAGAATTATGGCTAAGATTGATTATGCAGCACTTAAAAAGGGCGGATTTATGAGACAGAAGCAGAAAGGATATTTTTCATTAAGAATACAGGTAGTTGGTGGTAATCTTACATCTGAGAATATCAGAGCTGTAGCTGACGTAGCTGATAAATATGGAAAAGGTTATGTACATATGACATCAAGACAGGGTGTTGAAATTCCATTTATTAATTTTGAAAATATTGAAGAAGTTAGAGCAGCTTTAGCAGATGGTGGTGTTAAGCCGGGTGTATGTGGACCAAGAGTTCGTACAGTTACTGCTTGTCAGGGTAATGAAGTCTGTCCAAGCGGCTGTATTAATACATATGAACTTGCTAAGAAGCTTGATGAACATTACTTCGGAAGAGAACTTCCACATAAGTTCAAGTTTGGCGTAACAGGTTGTCAGAATAACTGTCTTAAGGCAGAGGAGAACGATATCGGTGTTAAAGGTGGTATGGACGTAACCTGGGTAGAAGATAAATGTATCAATTGTGGCGTGTGTGAGAAAGCTTGTAGAATGGGTGCTATAAGCTGTGCTAATAATACAGTTACTATTGATAGAACTAAGTGTAATAACTGTGGACGTTGTGTAAAGGCTTGTCCTACAGAAGCTTGGGAAGGCCAGAGTGGTTATATTGTATCATTTGGTGGATTATTTGGTAACCAGATATACAAAGGCGAACAGCTTCTTCCACTTATTAAAGATGAAGAGACACTTTTCAGAGTAACAGATGCAGCAATCGGCTTCTTTGAAAAGAATGCTAACCCAGGAGAGAGATTCAGACTTACATTACAAAGAGTAGGTGAGGATGAATTTAGAAAAGCTATTAAAGCTGCTTACGAGGGTAAATAATAAAATTTATAGTCAAAAGATTATAAATTCGTATATGCTTACACGATAAGGCTTTTGAACTTATACGGTTTAAGAAAAAGGAGGACTAATATGGAGATTGAAGGAATTAAGATTGACGATACAGTAGATATTACAGATAAGGTTTGCCCACTTACATTTGTAAAGGCAAAGGTTGCTATCGATGAATTAGATGATGGTGAAGTTATTGCAATCTGTATGAATGACGGAGAGCCGGTAGCTAATGTTCCAAGAAGTATTAAAGATGAGGGACATCAAATCCTTAAACTTGTTAATAATAATGATGAGACATATACACTCATTGTTAAAAAAGTTGAAGAATAAGGAGAAGATTTATGGCTGAGAGAATAAAGTTATCAGATTTTGAAGAGAAGGTATTAAATAGTTCAGTTCCAGTTCTTGTTGATTTTTATTCAGACAGTTGCGTTCCTTGCAAAAGGCTTGCACCAGTTGTTGGAACAGTGGAAGATGAGAGGGCAGAAAGCCTTTCGGTATACAAGGTTAATATTAACTTTGATGCAGATGCAGCTTCTGAATATGAAGTAACAGCAGCACCTACACTTGTTCTTTTTAAAGATGGAAAGGAAACTGCAAGACATACAGGCGTATTCAGAAAAGATGAACTTACAAGCTGGATAGATGCTAATATTTAATTAATTTTAATAAAAAATAATTATGCCTAAGAGGCAGGAAAGAGGTTTAATATGCAGTTAACAGTATCAGGAGTAAAGAAAGAATATGAAGAGGAAATTACACTTCCAAAGCTTTTTGAAATTGAAAATGTTGAAACACCAGAATATGTTACAGTTTCAATCAACGAAGAATTCATTCCAGGAGACCAGAAAGAAACATACCAGTTAAAAGATGGTGATAATGTTGAATTCTTATACTTTATGGGTGGCGGGCAGAGATAATTATAATAGTGTAATTAACTATAATGTCACAAGATAGTATTAAAATATCAGATTCAAGTAAGAATTACTTTAAAAGGAGTAAGATCTACTTTAAAAGGAGGTATATATGGCTTTAACAGATGAGCAGATAGAACGTTATTCACGTCATATCATTTTAAAAGAAGTTGGTGCTAAGGGACAGAAGAAGCTTCTTAATGCCAAAGTGCTTATAATAGGTGCAGGTGGACTTGGAGCACCAGCAGCTATGTATTTAGCAGCAGCAGGTGTTGGAACAATAGGAATTGCAGATGCGGATGAGGTAGATCTTAGTAATCTTCAGAGACAGATAATACATCAGACAGCAGATGTAGGCAAAGCAAAGGTTCAGTCAGCTAAAGAGACAATTAATGCTATGAATCCAGATGTAACAGTTAACACATATAGAGAATTCATTACAAGTGATAACATAATGGATATTATCAAGGACTATGATTTCGTAATCGATGGAACAGATAATTTCCCAGCTAAGTTCCTTATTAATGATGCCTGTGTAATGGCTAAGAAGCCATTCTCTCACGCAGGAATAATCAGATTTAAGGGTCAGCTTATGACTTATGTTCCGGGAGAAGGACCTTGCTACAGATGTGTATTTAAAAATCCACCACCAAAGGATGCAGTACCTACATGCAAGCAGGCTGGTGTTATCGGAGCTATGGGTGGTGTTATCGGAAGCCTTCAGGCTATGGAAGCAATCAAGTATATACTTGGTGTAGGGGATTTACTTACAGGTCATCTCCTTACATATGATGCTATAACACAGGAATTCCATAAGATTAAGTTACCATCTGATACTGATGGCTGTGCTGTATGTGGAAAGCATCCAACTATCACAGAACTTATTGATTATGAGCAGGTAGTTTGTGAAGACCACTAATAATTATATCCAATCATAAGGACAATAAGGAGGCGTCACAAAGTGATTACATTTAATAAGAGTGATTTTGATACAATACTTGAATATGCTAAGAAGAATCTTCCAGAGGAGGCTTGTGGTCTTATTGGAGGAACAATAGAAAATGGAGATAAGCACATAAAAAAGATATATCTTCTTACTAATATTGACCATTCCAATGAGCATTTTTCAATGGATCCTAAGGAACAGTTAGCGGCAGTTAAAGATATGAGAGCTAATGGTTTAGTTCCTCTTGGCAACTGGCATTCACATCCAGAGTCACCATCAAGACCATCTGATGAGGATAAGAGACTTGCATATGACAGCAAAGCAAGTTATATGATACTTTCACTTATGAATATAGATGAACCAGTGCTTAATTCATTCCATATTGAAGGCAATGTATCAAATAAAGAAGATCTGAGAATAATATGATAAAGCATTGAGCCGTGCCGTAATAAACTATTAACCATTGCTGTGCTTGCACAAAGCGATGGTTAATAGTTTATTACGATAGGGCGAAAGCCCGGCAGTTCCATAAAGCTTTGCTTTATGGAACGTGCACGGCGAAAAAGGCGTTGTGCACGGCGAAAAAGGCGTTGTGCACGGCGAAAAGCCGGCGTGCATGGCGAAGAAGGCATTGTGCACGGCGAAGAAGCGAATAAATAGTAGTTCAGTGCGATAGGAATGGAGATTTATTATGAGTAATCTAACGGATATTTCAGATGTTATTATTATAGGAAGTGGTCCGGCAGGACTATCTGCTGCTATATATGTTGTCAGGGCTGGATTATCAGTTACTGTTATAGAGAAAGAATTTATGGGAACAGGACAGATAGCTGACAGCAGTAAAGTAGACAATTATCTTGGTATTCCAGCAATAAGCGGTTATGACCTGGGCGAAAGTTTCAGGGAACACGCACTTTCGCTTGGAGTAACAATAGAAGATAATAATGTTACCAGACTTACCCCTGTTGATGACATATGGGAATTAGAGTTATCAGACGGAAGCACTAAGAAAGCCCGATGCGTAATATATGCGGCTGGCTGTAGCCATAAAAAGCTACAGGCAGAGAATGAAGAACAGTATACAGGCAAAGGAATATCATATTGTGCCGTATGTGACGGAGCATTTTATAAGGATAAAGATGTCGCAGTAGTAGGTGGCGGTGACACAGCACTTTCTGATGCACTTTATCTTTCAGATATATGTGCCAACGTATATATTATACACAGAAGGGAAGAATTCCGTGGAGCGGCTTCACTTCTTGCAAAGTTAAAGGAACGTACGAATGTGCACATATGCACTAACAGAACAGTAAAGAAAGTGGAAGGCAGTAATAATCTTGAGAGGATAATACTTGATAATGATACAGGCATTGACGTTAATGGATTATTTGTTGCCGTTGGAATGAGCCCACAGACAGAGCTTCTTAAGGGTATTGCAGAACTTGATAATTCAGGATATGTAATAGCAGGTGAAGATTGTGTTACATCAGCCAGAGGTTTATTCGTGGCAGGTGATGTCAGAACGAAAATATTAAGACAAGTAATAACAGCCGCAGCAGATGGTGCTATGGCAGCAACACAGGCAGTACAGTACCTTAGATAAAAGGTATGTACTGCCTGCTGGCATTTATATATGTATAGCCTGGCTGTGTATATTTATATAATATGTATTTATTGTATACTTATTATGTGTTTGCTATAAATATTACTAAATATATTTAACACAATATACATTTATTATATATCTAATATATTGCTATAGATATTACTGCGTATATTTATACAATATGTATTTATTATATATATTTATTGTATCTATTATATCTAGTTATTTAGTGCGTTATAGCTTCATATATATAATCAAGAACCTTGATGTTATCTTTTTCGTGTAAAATATCGTGGCGCATATTATTAAATATCACGATATCTTTTATATTAAATCCCTGTTTAGTCATTAAATTTACGGTAGTTTTAATATTTTTTCCATATTCACTTACAGCATCATCACTGCCGCTAAGAATATATACAGGTGCCAAGCTTGCTGTCTTAGCCTTTTTAGATACACAGTTAATCATTCCTGATAATAGTTCATACATAAGGCTTGCTGTAATCTGTGCTGGAATATGAGGGTCGTTAAGATATTTATCACGTTCTTCTTCATTATAGAGAAGCCAGTCTGCACGCGATGTAGCATTTTTAATCTTATTATTGTACATTCCAAATGCAATGAACTGTATAAGCGGACTGCAATTCTGTCCGTTAGCCTGCATACAGGCGTGGTCGATATAACTTCTTATTGCTTTGAGAATAAAACGTGGCTGAGAACCAGTTCCGATAAGGAAACATCCGTCAATCTTAGTCCTTAAGTGAGGAGATAAAAGCATATCCCTTACGATGAATGAGCCCATAGAGAAACCAACAATATAATAAGGAAGTTTAGGGTAGCGTTTCTTCATTTCGGTGTAGCAGGTATGAACGTCTTTAACCACATATTCCCAGCTTCCTTTCTTGCCAAGATATGCTTTCCTGCTGCCATTCTGTAGTGAGTGGCCGTGTCCTATAATGTCAATACCGCATACAACGTATCCTTTGCTTGTAAAATACTGGGCAACTTTGTCATATCTTCCCATATATTCTGTTATTCCGTGTACAAGCTGTATTACGCCGATTGGTTTGCTTTCAGCTTTCCATACAGCTGCCTGTATTGTTGTCTTATTATCAGATGATTTAAAATTAAACATATATAACCTCAATTCTTAGCCAGTAGGCCTTTGGTACTAAAAAGCATTATACGACAAAATATTTAATAAAACTACATAAAAATTACTAATTAAAGCATATAATTATTTATTGAAAAAGAATTATAAATGTGTTATAGTCAGTATCCGTCTGAAGGGCTTGATTTGCTTAATAAAATAAAGAATATCGAGGTATATATGGGTAACGATAATACAAAAGCACTAAGCGGTATGGATATGACTACAGGTTCGATACCGGTTAAAATACTAAAGTTCAGTATTCCACTTATGCTGGCACAGATTTTGGAAGTTCTGTTTAATATGTCAGATGTGGCAGTTGTTGGTAAATTTTCAAGTTACGAGGCACTTGGAGCAGTTGGCTCTACATCATTGCTTGTAACATTATTTACAGGATTTCTTATAGGTATGGGCTGTGGTGTGAATGTAAGAGTTGCACAGCAGCTTGGTGCAGGTCAGAAAGAAAATGTACGAAAGACTATTCATACATCATTTCTTCTCTGTCTTATTGTAGGACTTACAGCGCTGGTTCTTTGTATATTGGGTGCTGAATTCTTCCTGTCACTTATGAATACTAAGACAGAGCTTATAGATGGGGCGGTGCTTTATTTTAGAATATACGCACTTGGTATGCCGGCTATGGCTATATATAACTTTGGTAATGCGGTTATGAGTGCGAGTGGAGATACTAAGAAGCCTCTTATATATCTTACGTTTGCAGGCGTTGTGAATGTATGCCTTAACCTTATACTTGTTATAGGGATAGGTATGGCTGAGGATGGTGTTGCATTTGCTAGTATAACAGCCCAGTACATATCAGCAATACTTGTAGTGGTTAATCTGTTAAGAAGAAGTGACACAGACAGATGCCGGTTAAGAGTAAGAGAATTAAAGCTTTATCCGGGTGTGCCAAAGGTAATACTTATGCTTGGAATTCCAGCAGGTATCCAGAATGCTATATTTGCTATGGCTAATCTATTTATCCAGACAGGTGTTAATTCATTCAGTGCGGTTATGGTGTCAGGAAATGCCGCCGCCGCTAATGCAGATATGCTTATATATAATGTTATGATGGCTTTTTATACTGCGTGCTCAAGCTTTATGGGACAGAATATGGGAGCGTGTAACAAGAAACGAATGTTAAAAAGCTACCTTATAAGTATGGCTTATGCTTTTTTAGCGGCGGCGATACTTGGAGGACTTCTTATAATATTTGGAAGACAGTTCCTGTCATTATTTACAAGTGAACCAGAAGTTATAGATGCAGGTATGCAGAGAATTATGATTATGGGCTTATCGTATGCTGTATCTTCATTTATGGATTGTACGATAGCGGCATCAAGAGGACTTGGCAAGACTATAGTTCCAACAATAGTGGTTATTATAGGTTCGTGTGTGTTCAGAGTAGCATGGGTGTATACAATATTTGCACATTTCCACACTATACCATCATTGTTCCTGTTATATCCATGTTCGTGGATAATTACAGCTGCCGCAGAGATAACATATTTCGTGCATATATTTAAGAAAGTGACATTTTAAGGATAGTTACATTATGATTGCCACATAATATGTGTTAATAATATCTATATTCAGGTTCATCATCTGTAAGTTATAGCAATAACAATGCAGGACAGATTCGTTTCTTTGTTGCTGACAGCAAGGATTCGTTAATGGATACTGAAAAAGTAACTAACAAGTATGGCAGCTATACAGATTATGACTGCTATAATGTATTCAATGATGATGTAGTAAATGGTATTATTTCAAATAATAATGGTTATACATATTATAGCAGTGCATACTATGCAGGTGATAAGATTAGCTTATCAAAAGAAGCAGCAGAAAAGCTTATATCAGCAAGACGTAGAATTTCTGTGACAGCTTTTGATAAAGCTAGTAAGATATCTGGAATGACTGTTGAATTCGATGGCTATTTCCTTAATAATGAAGCTGTTTCTGTAGATATACCTAAGATTACATTAAGTAAAGATGCAAGCACATTATCAACTACATTTGCAGGCGGAACACCTGAATATGTATATAAGGTAGGAACTATACCATCAATTAAGGGCGTAAGCTTTAGAAGCACATTTTACAATTCAGGTGATGGAAGATTTAACGTATATGCTGTAGATGATGGAAGCTGTATTCCAGTGGTACAGAGAACATACGGATATACAAGGAACTTTACAGAAAGTGATTCTAATAGTGAATACTTCACAATATCTTTAGATAATGATAACTTTATAAAGACTGCAACAGTATCAGGTGGAGATTATGATGGTACAGAATATTCATATATTGCTAATCCTGATGTTCAGACAATAAAGAATATCGTTAAATACAATGCTAAGAAAAATATATCATCATCAATTAATGTATGCACAGATAAGGTTACATTTGATGCTGAGACAATTAATATGATTAAGAATGCTGAGGATGCAGGCATAACAGTTAACTTCTATGATTCTAACATCGGAAGAAGTGCAGGTTCAGCTACAACTTCAACATACAAGCTTGAAAATGTTGAAGCTAAGGATGTTACTATAGAAAGACCAGCAGTTGAAATTACATCAAACAATGCTGATTTTGAAAAGGTTATGGATCCAACATTAGCAGTAAGATATGTATCAGCAAGCAGTGCATTAGCAGATGGATTTACATATAGATTTACTGATCCAACTGTATTAAATGCTAAGTTTGATAATGAACAGACTTATGTAAAGCTTTCATTAGTAGATGGTAAATTAGTGAGAAGCGGATCTTTAGTTCCAAGCAGAACTATCGTTGTAGAAAAGAATACATATGCTTTAGTTCGCTCGGCAGATTACTCAACACCAGGTGATACACCAAGTACACCTAGTGACACACCAAGCGAACCAGAACAGCCAAGTGAGCCAGAGCAGCCAAGCCAGCCAGAACATCCTGCTCAGCCAGAGCAGCCATCTGATAATGGCGATACAACAGGCAAGAATGTTGAAGCAGAAGTTATCTCTGCGGATAAGCTTACTAATGTAGAAAATGTAAACAACGAACTTACAGAGCGTTTAACTAATTCATCTCTTTCAGAGGTAAGCATTGTAAGTGCCAAAGCAGCTCCTACACTCAGCTCTAATGTATTCTCTAAGATGAAGGAAAACCAGAAAGACATTACAGTTGGTGTAACAGATGAGAATAACAGACTCCAGTATCAGTGGAAGTTCAACAGTGATACAATTACACAGCCAGATATGGATATTGATTTAACAATTTCATTCGATACAGATAGAGAAAATGAGGTTAAGGAAATTACAGGACGTGATGATCTTATGTATCTTTCATTCAGTCATCACGGAGCATTACCTGGACCAGCTACAATCAAGACATATGTTGGTAACAAATATAAGGATGGAGATATAGTATACCTCTACTACTTCAATGAAGAACAGAACAGAGTTGAATCAGTAGGCGGTGTTAATAAGGGACTCGTTGTTAAGGACGGATATGTTGAGTATACAATTACCTACTGCTCATTATACTTCTTATCACAGGATACAGCAGAAATAATAAAGGCTGTTGACCCGGATACAGCAGATAATAATGGACAGGTAGCAGATGTGGCTGATACAGCAAAGGATTCAGCTGCAACAGGAGATACAACAAGAGTATTCTTATATGTTCTTGAAACATTAATGGCTGCAGTATTAGTTGCAGGACTTGTAGTTGCTGATGTGAAGAAGAACAGAATTAACAGGTAATTAAACAGCTATAATATAAAACAGCCGGTATAATGATAGATTAAATAGCTATCATTAACCGGCTGTTTTATATTAGCATCATATATTACTTAATGGCTTCTGCCAGATTGTACATATTGGCAATATCTTCATCTTTCATAGTAGACTTGATAGTTACTGTATCGCCACATATAGTTATGTTCTTCATTCCTTCAAATGCTGTCTTAATACATTTGCCGGCAGTAGGTGCCCACGAACCATTTTCGATGATTCCGACTTTACGGTTCTGGTAAGCTTTGTGGGAAAGACGGTTAAGGAAGTCCTCCATAGGTGGGAATACACCACCATCATAAGATGCTGCAGCAACAATAAGCCTGCTGTATCTGAAAGCATCTTCAATGGCTTCTGCCATATCATCCCTTGTAAGGTCGGTAAATGCAACTTTGTTATATCCCTGTTCTTTAAGGATATTAACCATCTTTTCAGCGGCTGTCTTAGTATTGCCGTGGATAGAAGCACAGGCTACAAGTACTCCATCATCTTCAGGTTCGTAACTGCTCCATGTAAGATATTTTCCAATGTAGAATTCAAGGTTCTCTTTAAGTACAGGGCCATGCAGAGGGCATATAGTCCTTATATCAAGTGCGGCGGCTTTCTTGAGTAAAGTCTGTACAGGTGCACCATATTTTCCTACTATATTAAAATAGTATCTTCTTGCTTCGCAAGTCCAGTCCTCAGAAGCACTTAATGCACCAAATTTGCCGAAAGCATCAGCAGAGAAGAGTACTTTTTCAGTTGTTTCATATTCAAGCATAACCTCTGGCCAGTGAACCATAGGAGCCATAATGAATTTCAGGTTGTGAGTTCCTAATGATAATTCCTGTCCCTCTGCAGCTATAATACATTTGTCATCAAGATTATCCATAGCAAAGAACTGAGGAAGCATAGCTTTGGCTTTAGCACTAAGTACAAGCTTGGCATCTGGATATTTGTCTGAAAGTGCTTTGATATTAGCGGCGTGGTCAGGTTCAAGATGTGAGATTACAATGTAATCAACATTTCTTCCGGCAAGAACATTAGAAAGGTTATTAAACCATTCCTCTGACTTTCTTGCATCTATTGTATCCATAACGGCTACCTTTTCATCAAGAATCACATATGAATTATAGGAAATGCCGTTAGGAATGATATATTGGCTTTCAAATAAATCCAAAGTAGTATCATCAGCTCCTATATATTTAATTGATTCAGAAATTGTAACATTACTCATAATTAAATCCTCCTTATTAATGTTTAGTAATACTTGTTAGTTGTTAATTATTTAATCTATTATTTAGTGTATTAATTAATTCATCTTGAGTATTAATATTTTCATCAGCAAGATTAATACAGGCTGTTGAAATCTCAAAAGGTATCTTATTGCTTTTGAATAGAATATGTTCTGGAATGGATGCTGCTATAAGATTATTAATTCTATTTTCAAAATCTGTGTACTTAAGATTAGTGTCTAATATAAAGAATAAATCTTTGTCGTAGCGAACAAGCATCAATTCGCCGTCAGATATGTCTTTAAAAGTATGTGTAATTAAATTGAACAGACAGCATACAATTCCATTAGAAGCGATATCACCATATTCGGCTATTGTGTCAGCAAGATTGGTAATCTTTACAAATGCTGCATTAGACTGGTGGTTCATCTCTGCCTTATATAATTCATAAGGAAGATGTTCTGAAAGATAAGAACGGTTGTAAGCACCAGTTTCCTCGTCAAGCAGAAGGCTCCTGTTGGCATTTTGTATCAGAGATATTAAAGCGTTGTTAGTATTGTCGGTTTCAAGCTGTCGGTAAGTGTATGAGAAATGCTGGACGGTTTCAAGAACAAGCAGGGAGTTATTGACTCTTACTGGCCGCGAAGTGACATGGTATACAGTATCATCGCTTACATCAAGTTTGGATTGTATATTACCGGTAAGAAGTGTTCTTGCAGAAGTGCAGTTAATACATTGAAATATACATTTCCAAGAGTCATAACAGGAAATCGGTGTATCAGATGGTGTAAGACAAGTATCATTAATATCAATAATCTCACATTTGAATGGATTGACAAGTCGCACTACATCATATAGTGGTGATAGCAGCTCCATTTCTTTCTTTAATTCTTCAAAAGTATATTCAACAATTTCGCTCATACTTAAACCTCGTTTCCTATGTTAAAGTACATAAAGTAATATATATCATGGTGTGTTATATATATTATTCTGCATAACTTTATCTATGATATAGTGATATGAACAATGTTTTATATAGTTATATTCATATAATATGGCTGTACATATATAATTATAATAATTGATATGTGATGCAGCAATATAATAATATAACTCCATATGTATAATTGTGTTAATATATCCGTATTCATACATAACATAGATTGTATAAATTCTAACACATTTAATTAAACTTGCCAATTGAAAATTTGCATAAATAATAGATGATTAAACAAATTATTCGGCTTTATAGATACATTTATTGACATTTAATTATCAAAAATGTACTATCAATATAATAAGCGAAAGGACGTGGGTATATGATTGATAATGTGTTGCAGATATCAAGAGAACAGATAGAAAAAGCAATTGCGATATTAAATCCGTGTATGAATGATTATATTTATGTGTATGATTTGATAGATGATTATTATGTGATTTCGGAACATGCTGTGGAAAGGTTTATTCTTCCAGAAGACAAATTCTACGATGCAGCGGCAAAGCATAAAGAGTTCGTATATGAAGATGATTACGAAATGCTTAGTAAGGAACTTCAGGATATAAAGGATGGCAAGAAAGTATTTCATAATATGAAATACCGCTGGTTAGATAAGAACCACAATCCAATATGGATTAATTGCAGGGGAAGCGTGCTGTTTAAAGATGGAAGACCACATTATCTTATGGGCTGTATTAATGAGATTGGTGTTAAGCCTGAGGCAGATAACGTCAGTGGTCTGTTAGGGGATGTGGGACTTGCTGATTATATCAGGGAAGCATATGCGGCTTTAACACCTAAAGGTTTTATAATAAGGATAGGAATAGATAATTTCAGTGCCATTAATACCAATTATGGTGTGGCTTACGGAGACTACATATTAAAGAAGACGGCAGATTGCATAGCAAATACCCTTAATTCTAATCAGAAACTTTTTAAGCTTGTATCAGATGAGTTTATGATTGTTGATTTTAGCGGCAGCAATATAACAGAAGCAATTAAAATCTATATGAATTGTAAAAAGAATGTCAATAAATTTATAGAGGACAATAATTACAAAATAATGTATACATTATCTGCGGGAGTTATTGATGCATCACACATAAAAGATGAGGATGATTCATATATAAAATTGTCAGAATTTGCCTTAAAGCAGGCGAAGGACAGTGGAAAGAATACATATTATATATATAGGAATGAAGATTTTGAGCATTACAATAGAAGAAGGGTTATTAATACAGCACTTCATAATGCCGTAGATGATGATTTTGCAGGTTTTGAAGTATATTACCAGCCTATAGTTGATACAAAGACTTACAGGCTTATAGGTGCAGAAGCACTTATGAGATTTTTCATGCCTGACCCAGATGGTGGAAGCCCACAATTTATATCACCGGTTGAGTTCATTCCGCTGTTAGAAGAAAGCGGACTTATTATACCGGTAGGCAAATGGATATTAGAACAGTCAGCCAGACAATGTGCTATATGGACAAAGCAGATAGAAAGTTTCCGTATAAATGTCAATGTATCGTATATTCAGGTCATTAAAAGTGATGTGTTCACAGATATTATGGCAGCTATCAATGACAACGGAATAAAGCCATATAATATAGGAATAGAGCTTACAGAGAGTGGTTATTTAGACTCCAATCCACATTTTAATGAATTGTGGTCAAAGCTTAAGGATAATGGTGTTGTGGTTGTTCTTGATGACTTTGGTACAGGATATTCTAATCTGCACTGCCTTAGTGATTTAAAGCCGGATTACATTAAGATTGACCGTTCATTTACAGTAAAAGCTCTTAAGAACCATTATGATTATGAATTGCTTACATATATAATTCAGATGACACACAGTCTGTCGCTTTCATTATGTATAGAAGGTGTAGAGACACCGGAGGAGCTTGATGAGTTAAGAAGAATAAATCCCGACTATATACAGGGATATTTATTTGGAAAGCCTTATCCGGCAAATGAATTCGATGAAAGATTTATGTAGTGTATCACGGGTCTTAATGAGATGTGAATATTTATGCAACGTAAAGAAAATGGTTGATTTTAGAGGTTGATATAGTGCATTTTGTCAAAAATCAGTGTATAATATCTAAAATATAGTGATACAGGGTTAGGAGAGGCTCTGCATTAGAAAAGGAGGCACTAATATAATGAAAGATAATAATTTTATAAAAAAGCTTATACTTGCGGCAGCAGCTTTTATAGCACAAATATTAATCGTTATGATTATAATATTTATATTGCTTAATAAGAATATTATTAATGTATTGACTGCTTTTGTATTAATTACAGTTGTATTTGCGATATTTGTTGTGTTAATTCTTAATATTTTAAGAAGCATAGTTGTTCTATTAAGGGGAGCAATAGCAGGTACTGCATCAAGTGATGATAAGACTGCTGAAAAGATTAAGAAGGTTTCAGCAAGAAATGATGAAGTTGGAGAAATCGTCCGCAATGTAACAGTTGCATTTGAGGGTATTACAGGAACAGTTGCTGCAATAAGAAATGCTACAGTTGAACTTGAACAGGTTTCAGAAGAATTTGTTGCAATGTTTGATACAATGCACACAGTTGCCGACAGCACCAATGCAGCGGTAACAACAATTACAGATAATACTACAGTACAGGCTGATAAGGTAGCCGATATTAAGGTAAAGACTGACTCAATAAGCAAGGCTGTTGATAATATACAGACTAATATTGAAGGGCTTAAGGAAAGCATAGATACACTTAATGAGTGTAACAACAGAGCTGCTGATATTATGAAAGAGCTTATTACAATAAGTGAAGAAAGCGGACACGCTATGGACGAGGTAAGTAATGAAACAGAGCGTACTAATGCCTCAGCCCAGGAGATTAGAAAGGTAACTGAGATTATTGCCGGTATATCTAACCAGACTAACCTTCTGGCTCTTAACGCAAGTATTGAGGCGGCAAGAGCAGGTGAGAATGGCAAGGGCTTCGCAGTTGTAGCAGAGCAGATAAGAGAGCTTGCAGATCAGTCAAGAGAGTCTACAGAGCATATTAACCAGATTGTCAATGGACTTATTGAGAATTCTAATATCAGTGTGGAAACAGCTAAGAAGGTATCGGAAGCATTTGAAAAGCAGGATGCCAAGATTAAAGATACAGAAGCTATATTTGCAACTCTTAATTCAGAGATTAACAGAGTTGGAAGTGCTGTAAGCGGCATAGCGGCAGAAGCCTCTGACTTAGAGCAGCATAAGAACACAATAGCTTATGGTGTTGATAATCTTGCACAGTTTGCAGAAGAAAATGCAAGCAGTGGACAGATTACCAAGGAGAATATGAATAATCTTGAGCAGGTTATGGAACAGTGTAAAGGTTCTACAGATAAGATTGCTAATGTATCCGCAGAGCTTGTTACACAGATAAAGAAATTCAGCGGTAACGGGTTAAAGAAGAGATAATATAATTAATATTATTTGATGAATAGGTTAAATATGCAGGTGAAATATGTTTTCGCCTGCGTATTCATTTGTATGGTTGACATATTGTACGAAAAATGGTAAAACATACAATAATGATATGAATTTTAAAATGCCTTATTTTGTCGTTAAGGTACAAAGGTTAGTAAAGGAGATATTAGAATATGCAGTATTCAGATAAAGTTATAGAGCATTTCAGCAATCCTCATAATGTAGGTGAGATAGAGAATGCAAGTGGTGTCGGTACAGTTGGTAACGCTAAGTGCGGAGATATTATGAGAATATATCTTGATATAGATGAGGATACTAAGATAATCAAGGATTGCAAGTTCAAGACATTTGGCTGTGGTGCAGCTATTGCAACAAGCAGTATGGCTACAGATATGGTTATTGGCAAGACAATATACGAAGCTATGGAAGTAACTAACAAGGCAGTTATGGAAGCACTTGATGGACTTCCACCAGTAAAGGTACACTGTTCGCTTCTTGCTGAGGAATCAATCCACGCAGCTCTCTGGGATTATTGCAAGAAGCATAATGTTGATATTCCTGGTCTTAAAGAGCCTAAGAAAGATGTTCACGATGGCGAGGAAGAAATAGAGGATGAAGAATAATATTATCAATGGATATGATAATTTACAGCACAATCTTATTGATTTAATCAGGGAAGAAGAAGCTAAGCTTGGTTACAGAAAAGAGAATATAAGATTATATTATCCTTTAAGCTCATTATGTCATATGTTTGGGTGCGATGTTAGGGATACAAGCTATAGTGATATGGTAAAGCTTCTTGAAGGCGATGATGAGGATTTCAGGCAATATACTGATATTCTTGGCGGTGTCACATTCAGTAATAAAAAAGACAGGTTCTGCTTTGAGATTAATGAAAATGGAGTGGAATATATTCACAATAATACTGACGAGAATGAGTTTATAAGAAAGCTTGTTGATCTTATTAGAAGCCATAGTACATCTATGAAAGATATAATTGAATTTTTTAATGACAGTTATGATGGAGTTATTATTGAGTATATCAAAGATGGTGAGTTTGATGTTCTTATAAAGTTTGCAGATAAAGCTGATGACAGATATTATTACTGCTTTAAAGATGAAGGATGTCATATTATATATCATAGATTTCTTCCAGAAGATTACGAAGATTTACAGTTATAATTAACTATCAATATAATAATTCAGAATTATGAGAAATATCAGAAGCCTGACAGGATTACATTGGATAATCTTGTCAGGTTTTTTTGTAGATAAATTTGGAGTAAAATAGCTGATTGAGAAAAATTAAACAATAACTTATTGAGAAAATTGTAACAATAACTTATTGGAAAATAAGTAAAAGCTATTGACAAACAATTAAACATTTGTTTAAATGTTTATATGAAGTAAAGCATAATATATAAGTGCTTCACATAATATTAAATTTATAAGCAAAGCGGGCTGGATAACAGGTCTGCAGTGTCGGTTAAGACACAGAAAGGTGGTTTGTTATGAAGAAAACATATGGTATTGAGGTTGATTGTGCTAACTGTGCATTAAAGATGGAAGATGCAGCTAAGAAGACAGCAGGTGTTAAAGATGCAACAGTTTCTTTTATGACACAGAAGATGAAGGTTGAATTCGATGAGGGAGCAGATGTGGCTTCTGTAATGCAGGACGTATTAAAGAACTGTAAGAAGGTTGAATCTGATTGCGAGATATTTCTTTAATTAATAATTAGTTAATGTTAATTAGGAGAATGCTTCGCAGGAATGGAGGATAATATGACTAAGAAGCAGAAAAAAGTATTAATAAGAATTATTATATCAGCCGTTCTTTTAGTAGCATTTAAGCTTATATGCTATCTTGCTCCGGTTAATAAATATGTGGAACTGGTGCTTTTCCTTATTCCATATCTTGTAATAGGATATGATATTTTAAAGAAGGCTGTTCACGGAATATTCCATGGTGAAGTATTTGATGAGAATTTTCTTATGGCAATAGCTACTGTCGGTGCAATAGCACTTGGTGAATATGTAGAAGGTGCAGCAGTTATGCTTTTCTACCAGATAGGTGAGCTTTTTCAGAGTTACGCTGTCGGCAAGAGCAGAAAGAATATCACAGCGCTTATGGATATAAGGCCTGACTATGCAAATATCGAGCAGGAAGGTGGGTTAGAACAGGTTGATCCGGATGATGTGGAAATCGGGACAATAATAGTAGTAAAACCTGGTGAGAAAATCCCAATCGATGGCATTGTTGTAAGTGGTGAATCTACACTTAACACAAGTGCACTTACAGGTGAGAGCCTTCCAAGAAGTGTAAAGGTCAAAGATGAGGTAATAAGCGGCTGTGTCAATCTGACAGGCCTTTTAAAGATAGAGACAACTAAAGAATTTGGCGAGTCTACAGTATCTAAGATATTGGATCTTGTTGAGAATTCAAGTATGAAAAAATCCCGTTCAGAGAATTTTATCACAAGATTTTCAAAGGTGTATACACCAGCGGTATGTATAGGAGCTTTGGTGCTTGCGGTTATTCCACCAGTAGTAAGTCTTATTATGGGCAATCCTGCTGAATGGTCAAAATGGCTTATAAGAGCTCTTACAACACTTGTTATAAGTTGCCCTTGTGCCCTTGTAATATCTATTCCTCTCAGCTTCTTTGGTGGAATAGGCGGAGCTTCTTCTAGAGGTATCCTTATCAAAGGTTCTAACTATCTTGAGAATTTATCTAAAGCCAAATATGTTGTATGCGATAAGACAGGAACACTTACTAAAGGTGTATTTGAAGTTACAGATGTTATAACTGCCAATGGATTTACTAAGGAAGATATTATTAAATCGGCAGCATATGCAGAAAGCTATTCAAGCCACCCAATCAGTAAGAGTATACGTGATGCTTATGGTATGGAAGTTGAAACCGGACAGGTTACAGATATAGAGGAGATAAGCGGACACGGCGTAAAAGCTGATATAGGCGGTAAAGAAGTATTAGCTGGTAACTTAAAGCTTATGAATAAGTACAACATTGACAGCAGTGCCGGGAAAGATAGCATAGAAAATGCTCTTGGCACACTTGTATATGTAGCTATCGGTGGCATATATGCTGGTTGTATTGTAATATCAGATGTTATCAAGCCTACATCACAACAGGCGATTGCAGCACTTAAGAAAGCGGGCGTTAAAAAGGTTATTATGCTTACAGGCGATGCTAAGAAAGTTGCAGAACAGGTTGCAGGAAAGCTTGGTGTTGATGAAGTTAAGAGTGAGCTTTTGCCGGCAGATAAAGTTATTGAGGTTGAGAAGCTTCTTAACAGCAAGGGTAAAGATGAAATGCTTGCGTTTGTCGGTGATGGAATTAATGATGCACCAGTACTTTCAAGAGCAGATATTGGTATAGCAATGGGTGCACTTGGTTCAGATGCGGCAATTGAGGCGGCTGATATTGTTCTTATGGATGACGACCCTGCAAAGATTGCTACAGCAATGAATATTTCGAGAAAGACATTAAGAATAGTTCACCAGAATATAGTATTTGCACTTGCAATAAAGATAGCCTGCCTTGCACTTGGAGCAGCAGGTGTTGCTAATATGTGGATGGCTATATTTGCAGATGTAGGTGTTATGGTGCTTGCAGTTCTTAATGCAACAAGATGTCTTTCATATAAAGATTAGCCTGCGAATAAGACAGACAGATTACAGTATGCAGATTAGGAGGAATGGGAAATGTCAGAAGTAAATCTTCCACACGACCACGGACAGAATATTGAAAAAGTTCTTGAAAGAATGCCAGACACAGATGAATGTGTAGTAGTGGCAGAAGTATTCAAGCAGATAAGTGATGGAAGCAGAATCAGGATATTATGGCTTTTATGTCATTGCGAGGAATGTGTAAGTAATATCGCGGCAGCTATGAATATGAGTGACCCTGCGGTTTCACATCATCTTAAGCTGTTGAAAAAGAGCGGGCTTATAACAAGCAGAAGAGAAGGTAAAGAGATATATTATAAGCTTGCGGATAGTGAGACGGCACAGCTGCTTCATCATATAATAGAGGAGATGTTCAGGATTACTTGTCCGTTGAATTGATAATCTTCCATGGTGCTGCCGTAGGTGTGGGGTGGCAGACGGACGTTGCGAAGGCTGTTTATTGCCGCTGGACACGTTCGCACTGCTTGCAGCCGTAGCGGACACGTAAGCGGCTAAAGGACAGCCGCTAAGTGCCGACGGCTGCAAAAGCACCCAGCTTGTAATATAACACACCTGCACAACTGGGGTGCGACAGACGGCGGGATGCGATCGGGAGATTATTAATTTAACGAGGGGGGCGGTGTTTGGCTGGAGTAGTGTAATGAGAGATGGTTGTAATAATTAGCGGTGGTTTTTTGGCTGCCGCTTTTTTGCGTGTTGGGTTATAGGTAAAAACTATAATTGGTTATATTTATTAGGAATAATATCTACTATTGACTTGGTAGGTTAATGGCTGTAATATAATGACAACGATAACAAACACATATATCAATTATATGCTAAGACTTATTAGACAATAGATATGGAGGATATTATTATGGCAAAGAAACATTACGAAGACAGAAATCTTAAGTTTGAAACATTACAGTTACATGTAGGACAGGAACAGCCTGATCCAGTTACAGATGCAAGAGCAGTTCCAATCTACCTTACATCATCATATGTATTCCATAACAGCCAGCACGCTGCTGACAGATTCGGTCTTAAAGATGCAGGTAACATTTATGGACGTCTTACTAACCCAACAGAAGATGTATTTGAAAAGAGAATTGCAGCACTCGAAGGTGGTGTAGCAGCACTTGCAGTTGGTTCAGGAGCAGCAGCACTTGCATATGCTTTCCAGGCACTTGCACACGCAGGTGACCATATCGTAGCAGCTAAGAATATTTATGGTGGTACATACAACCTTTTAGCACATACATTTCCAGATTACGGAATTGAAGCTACATTCGTAGATCCATTTGATTATGATGCTATCGAAGCAGCTATCAGACCTAACACAAAGGCAGTACAGATTGAAACACTTGGCAATCCTAACTCAGAAGTAGTAGATATTGAAAGAATAGCTAAGATTGCACACGCACACAACATTCCACTTGTAGTTGATAATACATTTGCAACACCTTATCTTGTAAGACCTATCGAATATGGTGCTGATATTGTAGTTCATTCAGCAACTAAGTTCATCGGTGGACATGGTACAACACTTGGTGGTGTAATTATAGACAGTGGTAAGTTTGACTGGGTTTCAGCAGCAGATAAGTTCCCTTGGTTAGTTGAACCAAATGTATCATATCACGGCGTAAGCTTTGCAAAGGATACAGCTCCAGCAGCATTTGTTACATACATCAGAGCTATCCTTCTTCGTGATACAGGTGCTACAATTTCACCTATACATTCATTCATTTTCCTTCAGGGACTTGAAACATTATCACTTCGTGTAGAAAGACACGTTGAGAATGCATTAAAGGTAGTTCAGTACTTAAAGAATCAGCCATTAGTAGAAAAGGTTAACCATCCATCTATCTCAACTAATGCTGAGCAGCAGGAACTTTACAAGAAGTACTTCCCTAACGGTGGTGGTTCTATCTTCACATTTGAAATCAAGGGTGGAGCAGCAGAAGCACAGAAGTTCATCGATAACCTTGAGTTATTCTCACTTCTTGCAAATGTAGCTGATGTTAAGTCACTTGCTATACATCCAGCAAGCACAACTCATTCAGAGTGCAACGAAGCAGAACTTCTCGACCAGGGAATTAAGCCTAACACAATCAGGCTTTCAATCGGTACAGAGAATATTGATGATATTATCGAAGACCTTGATGAGGCATTTAAGGCTATTCAGGAATAATAATTAATAATAAAATCTTCTGATTAGATAAGTAGAATAGGACACGGGTATTATGCTGTAGTTCAATCTCAGGATTGGATATGGCGGATATCCGTGTTTTGTTGTGTAAGGTTGGAAAGTTGTTAGAAAAGTGTTGAAACTTGTATCATATAGTGCTACAGTTTATATAAGAAATTTTTTAAAAGACACGAAAGGGGTTTTTAACAATGATTTATGCATCACTTAATGCCAAGAAAGGCAATTATCAGTATCCAGCAGCTATTGCTACAGCTTTAGAGTTTCTTGCTAAGCCAGAAACAGCAGAGCTTCCAGTGGGAAGATATGAGCTTGACGGAGATAATATTTTTGTACTTATTCAGGACCAGACAACAGCTCCAGTTGAGAATAAGAGAGCAGAAAGCCATAGAAATTATATTGATATCCAGTATCTTTTCACAGGAAAGGAAGTACAGGGCTATGCACCACTTCTTCCAGGTGTTACAGGTGAAGAACCAGCAGGTAAGGATAATATTTTCTATGCAGATGTAGAGAATGAGCAGTTCGTAACATTACATCCGGGTGAATTCACAGTATTCTTTACTAATGATATTCATCGTCCTAACTGCACAATGGATGAACCAGTTAACATTCATAAGGCAGTTGTTAAGATTAAAGAAAGCCTCATTAAGTAATTGACAGATTATATACAGAATATATAGCTTTTTATATGAGTATTGTGACCTTTTGGTTGCAGTACTCATTTTTTGTACTTTTCTTAATAAATAATTGAAATTTTATTAAGAATGAATTAGAATATATTAAAATTAGAATAGTGATAATATAGTAAGGAGAGATATGTATGTTTAGTCAGTTATTTGGAAAATATCTTGTGGACAATAAAGTTATTACTAAGGAACAGTTGGATGAAGTTATTAGCAAGATGGAAAATGTAAGGGCAAAGCTTGGCTTTATTGCTGTATCAGAAGGTATTCTTACTAAGGAAAAGGCTGAGGAGATTAATATTCTCCAGACACAAAAGGATGCTAAGTTCGGTGATATAGCGGTTGAAGAAGGCTATATAACTAAGGAACAGCTAGAGGATATGCTTAATAAGCAGGGAAGCACTTATATCAAATTTATGCAGGTGCTTGAAGAGGTAAGTGGCCTTTCACAGAACGATATTGAAACACACATTGAAGAATTCAGAAAGAGCATTGGTTTTGCACCTGAAGAACTTGAGGCTTTAAAGAATGATGATATTGATAAGATTGTGCCTATGTTTGCATATGCTTCAAAGCCATATATAACAGATATTGCGGCACTTGCATTAAGAAATATTACAAGATTTGTTACAAGCAATTATTATATTGGAAAGATTGAGCATGTAAATAATTTTGAATATAGGGCATTTGCTGGACAGAGATGTGAAGGTGATGTTAATTCAGTGATAGGTTTTGCTGTAAAGAATGACCCACAGGCATTTATTGATATTGCAAAGGGATATTCTAAGTCAGATGATTTCCAATTCGGACTTGAAAGCTACGATGCAGTAGGTGAATTCATTAATTGTATAGATGGACTTTTCTCATCAGCATTATCTAATGAGAATATTGATATCGAAATTCTTCCTCAGTTCGCATATGAGAATCAGATTGCCAAGGGTAATGCTTATGTTCTGCCTATATATATCAATGGCTGTGAAGTATCATTATATATTGCTGTAGATAGTGATGTTACTATAGGGCAGATGCCTGTAACAAGAAAGCTTGCTGTTAAGGCTGGTTCGGTAGATGAGGGTGATAAGCACACAGTTCTTATCGTAGATGATTCAGGTATGTCAAGAATGATGTTAAGAAATATTCTTGAAGATGCTGGATATTGTATAGTTGCAGAAGCCTCTGATGGTCTTGAAGGTGAGCTTGCTTATAAGCAGTATGCTCCGGATGTTGTTACGCTTGATATTACAATGCCTAATATGGATGGTATAGAGTGCCTTGAGAAGATTATGGACTATGATCCGGATGCTAATGTTATTATGATAACAGCCGCAGGACAGCAGAATAAGGTTATTAAGGCACTTAAAGAAGGTGCTAAGAAGTTCATTACTAAGCCTTATAATGTTGAAGATGTATTAAAGAACATTGGAGATATGGTTGAATAATATTAAACTTTCTATTAAAGTCTGTTAAATAATTATAAAAATAGACTGGTCAAAGTTAATAAATGTATGTTATAATCGAGTGTAAACGCTATATAAGCATACGTAATAATTTAAGAAACGGAGACTTAATAATGGAAAAGTTTTTTAAGGTAAAAGAACACGGCTCAACAGTAAGGGTTGAAGTTCTTGCCGGTATCACAACGTTTATGGCAATGTCGTATATCCTTATGGTTAATGCAGGTATGTTTTCTGCACTTCCAGAAGTATCCTACAATGCTATATACATTGCTACAGCTCTTTCAGCAGTTGTTGGAACATTTGCAATGGCATTTCTTGCTAACCTTCCGCTAGGTCTGGCATCAGGTATGGGACTTAATGCTTTTTTCGTGTATACAGCCTGCTTTAATTTTGGGTTAAGCTATGCTAATGCACTTGTATTAGTTCTTTTAGATGGTATTGTATTTATTATTCTTACAGTAACAGGAATAAGAGCTAAGCTTTTTGCTGCTATACCTGACGCAGTAAGAATGGCTATACCAGCTGGTATCGGTCTTTTTATTGCATTTCTTGGTTTACAGAATGCAGGACTTATTGTTAATGATGAGTCAACACTTGTAAATCTTGCTTCATTTAATGTACTTAATGGTAATGCAAGCTGGGCAACAATTATGCCAAAGATTGTAACTATAGCTGCTCTTGTTATAATAGCAGTTCTTTCAGTAAGAAAGATTAAAGGTTCAGTACTCTGGGGTATTCTTGGTGGAACGGTTATTTACTATGTATTAGGATTTACTATACCAGGCTTTTATGATGGATTTTTTGAGGGAATGACTCTTAATCCATTTGCTGCATTTGGTGATTGGGCTTCAATGTCATTTGGCAAGGTATTTACACAGGGATTTGATTTCTCACATTATCTTGCTAATCATACAACAGCAGACCTTGTACTTATAATTGCTACAACAGCTCTTGCTTTCTGTATGGTAGATATGTTTGATACTCTTGGAACACTTTATGGTGCATGCTCAAGAGGTGATATGCTTGATGAGAATGGACAGGTTCCTAATTTTGAGAAGGCTATGTTATCAGATGCCCTTGCAACTTGTGTAGGTGCTGTATGTGGTACATCTACAGTTACAACATTCGTTGAGTCATCATCAGGTGTTGCAGAAGGTGGAAGGACAGGTTTATCATCATTCACAACAGGATGTTTGTTCTTTGTGGCAATGTTCTTAAGCCCTATAGCAGCATTAATTCCAGGTAGTGCTACAGCAGCAGCTCTTATATACGTTGGTGTACTTATGATGGGTGGTGTAGCTAAGATTGACTGGAATGATATATCAGTTGCAGTTCCAGCATTCCTTACAATTGCATTTATGTCATTTGCATATAATATAAGTTATGGTATTGCATTTGGTCTTATATCATATATTCTTATAAAAGTATTTTCTGGCAAGTCTAAGGAAGTTAAAGCATTTACATGGGTAATAGCTATATTATTTACCCTAATGTTCTTCCTTACACATTAATCAGATGTAGAATATAAAAAATATATTAATATATGCCAGATTGGTGTCGGTTATTCACTTAAAGTGTGACCGGCACCAATGTAGCAATATGGGATTTACTAATTAACAATATTATATATGAATAAGATGTGATTTTAATTGAAATATATTAATAACAGAAGTATCGGTTGATTAATTAAGGTTTAATTGAAATGGTATTTATAAGGAATACCGATTGATTAAGAATTGAAAAGAACGTAGAGAGGAATAGAGAGTTGTATGGAAAAGCTTAAAACCTATTTAGAAGCACATAAGTTAATAACGGACGGAGCATTTGGTACATATTACTCAAGAGTTTATGATACTAATGAACTGCCAGAGTCTGTTAATATTACTATGGGCAGACGTGTCACAGATATTCACAAAGAATATATTAATGCAGGGGCAAAGCTTATAAGAACCAATACATTTGCGGCTAATACTGTTAATCTTGAATGCAATTTTGATGAGGTTAAAGCTAATATAAAAGCAGCTGTTGCCAATGCAAGACAGGCAGTTAAGGAATGTGGCAGGGAAGTATATATTGCCGCAGATATAGGTCCTATACCTAATGATAATCTTTTTGACAAGCAGACAGTAGTAGATGAATATGTAGATATTGCGAAGGTATTTCTTGAAGAAGGAATTAATGTATTCGTGTTCGAGACATTTGCAGATTTATCTAATATATCTGATGCCATAGATTATATAGGAAGTGCTGCGACTGGTGGAATTAATATAGCAGATAGTGTTTTGACAGACAGACCATTTGTTATAACACAGTTTGCAATCAACCAGTTTGGATATAGTAATTGTGGACTTAGTTCGTCTAAGCTAGTTAAGCTTGCAGATGATAATCCGTATATCGATGCTCTAGGATTTAACTGCGGAATTGGACCGGGACATATGGAACAGTTCATATTAAAGGAACGCCGTCATACTGACAAGTATTTAAGTGCACTTCCTAATGCAGGTTATCCTCAGGCAGTCAGCGGACGTATGATATTCTCTGACAAGAATATGGATTATTATTCTGATAAAATGTGTGAATTGTTAAATGCAGGTGCTGATATAATCGGCGGCTGCTGTGGAACAACACCTGACTATATTGACAGAATAGCTTCCAAAGCAGATTTTACACAGAACAGACAGGGTGAAGGCTGTGATTGGGAGACTGATAATTCAGTACAGGCAGTAAACACAGCATTTTATCACAATAAGGAAGGGAAGAAGCTTATCGCAGTTGAGCTTGCACCTCCATTTGACAGTAATGCTGATAAGCTCTTAGATGCGGCACATTATCTTAAAAGCAAGGGCGTAGATGTATTGACATTTCCTGACTCACCATCAGGAAGAACAAGAGCAGACTCTATTCTTATGGCAGAAAAAGTGTCAAGGCAGACGGGAATGTGTGTTATGCCACATCTTTGCTGTAGGGATAAAAATGCCATCGCAATCAGGTCACAGATATTAGGTGCTGATATTAATGGCATTAATAATTTTCTTGTCATTACAGGTGATCCAATACCTTCGGTAATGAGAAGCAGTGTTAAGAGCGTATTTAACTTTGACTCTGTAGGCTTTATGAATATATTAGATGATATGAATTCAGAACAGTTTGCAGACCAGCCTGTTACATATGGCGGAGCTATTAATCAGGGCAGAAAAAGACTGGATATAGAGATTGGACGAGTAAAGAAGAAAATGGAAGCAGGAGCTACATTTTTTATGACACAGCCAGCATTCTGTGATGAGGATATAGAAAGAATTGCCACAATAAAAAAAGAAACAGGTGCAAGAATTCTATGTGGAATAATGCCGTTAGTGAGCTTTAAGAATGCTTCATTTATGAAGAATGAGATGACAGGCATTAATGTAACTGATGAGGTTCTGTTAAGATACAGACCGGATATGACTAAAGAAGAAGGAGAACAGGCAGGAATTGATTTGGCTGTTGAAATTATTAATAAATCCATCGATATAGTTGACGGATATTACTTCTCTTTCCCATTTATAAGAGTACATATGCTTGATAAAATAATTAAACAGTCAGAACTATATGTTAATAACTAGATATATAAGACATATGGAGGTGGGGAATTATGAATGAGGCACAAGTTAAACATTTTATAGTTATGGAAAGACAAAAAGGTACAACAATAGAAGAATTAATATTCATTCTTCACGATAATGGTGTGCCAGAATATGAGATATCTAATTATCTTGAAATTTCAATTAAATATGTTGAGGAAATCTTAAGTGATTATTAATAAATGAAGCGGTATTAATGGTTGCAAATAAGGCATTTTGGGGATATAATCTATTAAAAGCACAGTTAATGGAGGAGTCTTATGGAAGTATATGAGATGCCTATTACGGTTGAAGAGTCAAGGAATTATCACAAGCTGTTATATCAGTTAAAAGCACTTAATCTTGTTGAATGGATTAAGACTTACATATTTACGGTTATATTTAATATGATATTTGCATTTGTTATATTTACATTTTCAACAAATTTAGCATTATATATCTGGAATAATGTACCAATGGGTATTAAGCTTCTGTTATTTGTTGTTGTATTCTTTCTTGTAGCATTGCAGAGATCTAAGAATATGTAGTTAAAAGCTATGTTACAGAAGTATTTTATTAATAATATTCCTCAGGAATTCTTATCAGGTGGAATACAGTTAAAGAAGATAAAAGTATCAAAGAATTCTTTAAAGGTGTATTATAGAAGATTTCACACACAGGATTTCAAATGATATTTCAGAATTGTAAAAGCTCCTTTTTGAATAAGAAAGGGGCTTTTAATATGCACAAGAATGGAGATAATATATGAGTTTATTAAATGTTGAACATCTTACACACGGATTTGGTGACAGAGCGATATTTGATGATGTATCGTTTAGATTATTAAAGGGTGAACATATCGGACTTGTTGGAGCTAATGGTGAGGGAAAGTCCACATTTATGAATATAATTACAGGAAAGCTTATGCCTGATGAGGGCAGGATTGAATGGGCTAAGAATATTAAGGTGGGATATCTTGACCAGCATTCTGTACTTGAAAAAGGAATGACTATAGGTTCTGTAATGCGGCAGGCGTTTGATGATTTATTTGTTATGGAAGAACGAATGAATGAAATCTGTGACAAGATGATGGATGCAGATGACGAGCAGATGACTGAATATATGGAAGAATTAGGTACAATTCAGGATATGCTTACTAATCACGATTTCTATATGATAGATGCTAAGGTTGAAGAAGTTGCAAGGGCATTGGGACTTTTGGAGCTGGGACTTGATAAAGATGTAACAGATCTTAGTGGTGGACAGAGAACTAAGGTTTTATTAGGAAAGCTGCTTCTTGAAAAGCCTGATATTCTGCTTCTGGATGAGCCTACTAACTATCTTGACAAGGAACATATTGACTGGCTTAAAAGATACCTTTTAGATTATGAGAACGCGTTTATATTAATATCACACGATATTCCATTTCTTAACAGCGTTATTAATATAATATACCATATGGATAATCAGCAGCTTAACAGATATGTTGGTGATTATTATAAGTTCCAGGAAGTGTATGAGATGAAGCAGGCACAGATGAAAGCAGCCTACGACAAACAGCAGAAAGAGATTGCTGATTTGAAGGATTTTGTTGCAAGAAATAAGGCCAGGGTTGCAACAAGAAATATGGCTATGTCAAGACAGAAAAAGCTTGATAATATGGAGATGATTGAGTTAGCCAAGGATAAACCAAAGCCAGAATTCAATTTTAAAGTTGCTAGAACTTCCGGCAAATATGTATTTACAACTAAAGATCTTGTAATCGGATATGATGAGCCTTTATCAAAGCCTCTTAATTTCGAGATGGAAAGAGGTAAGAAAATAGTACTTACAGGTGCTAACGGAATTGGTAAATCTACATTGTTAAAGAGCCTTTTAGGTTTAATTAAGCCTTTATCAGGTGAGGCAGTTATGGGTGATTATCTTGAGATAGGATATTTTGAACAGGAGATGCCACCTGATATTAACACAACCTGTCTTGAAGAGATATGGCAGGAATTTCCTGGTTTTACACAGTATGAGGTAAGGTCAGCATTAGCCAAATGCGGACTTACAACTAAGCATATTGAAAGCAAGGTAAGAGTGTTAAGTGGTGGTGAACAGGCAAAGGTAAGATTATGCAAGCTTGTAAACAGGGAGTCTAATATTCTTGTGTTAGATGAGCCGACTAACCACTTAGATGTAGATGCCAAGGAAGAACTAAAAAGAGCACTTATAGAATACAAAGGAAGTATACTTATGGTATGCCACGAGCCAGAGTTCTATGACGGACTTGCAACAGACGTGTGGGATTGCAGTGAGTGGACGACAAGACTTTAAGTATAAGGAAATGAGGTGTGGACCGTGAAGATAGGTATATTTGATTCAGGAATTGGCGGCTTATCACTGCTTCATCAGGCAATGATAACATTGCCTGAAGTTGATTATGTATTTTATGCAGATGTTGATAATGTGCCATATGGAGAAAAGACTACAGAACAGATAAGAGAGTATGTAGACAGGGCAGTTGATTTTCTTGTATCAAAGGGCTGTAAGGCAATAGTGTTAGCGTGCAACACAGCTACTAGTGCAGCCATTACATTTTTAAGAAATAAATACCAGATTCCAATAATCGGCATTGAACCTGCAGTTAAGCCAGCCTGTGCACATAACAGGGGTAAGAGGATAATGGTTGTTGCAACTCCGGTTACGGCTAAGGGAGTGAAACTTAAAAATCTTATTATGAAGTATGATATAGACTCAAAGGTAGATGTTATTGCACTTCCTAAGCTAGTAAGATTTGCACAGCAGGATGAATTTAATTCAGCAGAGGTTATGAATTATCTTAACAATCAGTTTGCAGGACATAACTTTAATGATTATTCAGAACTTGTGCTTGGCTGTACACATTTTAATTATTTCAAAGATTCATTTGCGAAGCTGTTTCCGGATGATATTGAGATAATAGATGGTAATATCGGAGTATCTAATTACTTAAAAAATATACTTATAAAGAATGGTGTTCTTGATAATAATAATGATAAACTGTGTGGAACGGTGGAATACTATTATTCTGGAAGAGCAGTTGACGATAAGGAACTGGAACATATTAAAATGCTGCACCGCAGACTTGAGGTTATGCGTAAGATTTAATTGTGGGGAATGATTAATGCAGAATAACCATATGTATATAGCAATAGATCTAAAGACATTTTATGCATCTGTGGAGTGTGTCGAAAGAAATTTAGACCCACTTGATACCAATCTTGTAGTTGCTGATCCCCAAAGAACCGAAAAGACGATATGCCTTGCCGTATCACCATCATTAAAGGCTTTCGGAATATCAGGAAGGGCAAGGCTTTTTGAGGTTGTACAGAAAGTCAAGGAGGTCAATGCACTAAGAAAGAGCAGGTTAAGAAACAGGCAGTTTACAGGAAGCTCATATAGTTCAGAAGAACTGAAGAATAATGAATCTTACGAGCTTTCTTATATAATTGCACCTCCAAGAATGTCTTTATATATGAAATACAGTACACAGATATATAACATTTACCTTAAATATGTTGCACCTGAGGATATTCATATATATTCGGTTGATGAAGTATTTATTGATGTCGGGGCATATCTTAATACCTATAAGATGACACCGCACCAGCTGGCTATGACTATGATTAAAGATGTGCTTGAGTCGACAGGAATTACTGCAACGGCAGGCATAGGAACGAATCTATATCTATGTAAGATTGCTATGGATATAGTTGCCAAGCATATTCCGGCAGATAAAGATGGTGTGAGAATAGCTGAGTTAGACGAACGAAGCTATAGGGAAAAGCTATGGGTACACAAGCCTATTACAGATTTCTGGAGAGTGGGTGCTGGATATGCTTCCAGACTAAAAGAGTATGGTATATATACAATGGGCGATGTTGCGAGATGTTCGCTTGGCGGTGAGCAGGATTTCTATAATGAGGAACTGCTCTATAAGCTGTTTGGGGTAAATGCAGAGCTCCTTATTGACCACGCGTGGGGGTATGAGCCGTGTACAATAGCAGACATTAAGCAGTATAAGCCAGAAAGCAACAGCATATCATCGGGACAGGTACTTCACTGTGCATATGATTATGAGAAGACAAGGTTAGTTGTATGTGAGATGGTAGATCTGCTTATGCTTGACCTTATAGATAAAGGACTTGTGACAGACCAGCTTGTGCTTACAGTTGGATATGATATAGATAATATATCCACCGGAAGAAGTGTAGGTGAGTATAAAGGCGAGGTTGTAAAAGACAGATATGGCAGGAAGATACCAAAGCACGCTCACGGAACGGCTAATCTTTCTCGTTATACAGCTTCAGTTGCACTTGCTACGCAGGCAGTTACCAGACTGTATGATGATATAGTAGATAAAAGGCTTTTATCAAGACGAATTAATATAACGGCTAATCACGTCATAACAGAAAAAGAAGCAGTTAATAAGAATTCTTCTTATCATCAGATGGATTTATTCACAGATTTTATTAATAAAGATGATAATGAGGAAGAAAGTGCTAAGCTTGAAAAAGAGAAGAAAGTCTTAAAGACTATGGTTGATATTAAGAAAAAATATGGCAAAAATGCAATTGTCAGAGGAATGAATCTTAAAGAAGGTGCGACAGCTATGGACAGAAACAGGCAGATTGGCGGTCATCACGAATAAAGCTGATAATTGGGAAATGAGAACTATTTTGAATGGATATGAAGATATAATTAATAAATCCCGTCCTGTAAATAACAGGCATAAAAGAATGTCTAATTATGAGCGTGCTGCTCAGTTTTCTCCATTTGCTGCACTTACCGGACTTGGAGCAGCTATATCAGAAACAGCAAGGCTTACAGATGAGAAAATAGAACAGGACGAGGAACAACTTAATATTCTTAATAATAAATTCGCCATATTACGAGCAAATATAGCCAGCCAGCCGGTTGTAACCATAACTTATTTTGTTAAAGATTTAAGAAAAGATGGCGGAGAATATGTTACAATAAGCGGCGTAATTAAAAAGATTGATGATTATCAGAAAATTATAGTTATGCAGGATAACATAATTATTAGTATTGATGATATCGCAGACATAAAATCAGATATATTTAACAGAATTATATAGAATATACTTTGAGGTAAAGATAATGAAACAGAGAGTACCATTTTATTATAACGAATTTGGATGTATAACAAGCGAATGTAAGGATAACTGCTGTATAGGCGGCTGGGAGATAGACATAGATGATGAAACCTATGAGCGTTATAATAATATGACAGGTGAGCTTAAACACAAGATTCTTGACAGCATAACACAGAATGAAGATGAGGAGTATTGCTTCAAATTATGTGACGGCAAATGTCCTATGCTTGATGATAATGGCTTATGTGAAATACATAAAAATCTTGGAGAAGATTATCTTGGTGTTGTATGTAAGCAGTTTCCAAGATATTCGGAATATTATGGTACAATAAAGGAATCAGGAATTGGTCTTGCCTGTGAAGAAGCAGCAAGGATTATATTGTCTGAAAATCGTCCTTTTAGTATGGAAACTGCTGCCTGTGATGAAGAATATGAACCGAGTTCAGAATATGACAGTTCATTTGCATTGCAGATATTCGCGGCAAGAGAGGCTGTATTTAAGATATTAGCCAAGGAAAGCCTGTCAATACACGAAAAGCTGATTGTCATACTTGATATGGGAAGTAAAATCCAGCAGTGTATTAACACTGATGAGTATGATAATATTAAATCTGTTGTTAATGATTACCTCAAAGAAGGAATTGCCCATACTTTAGATGAAACAAGAAATCTAAGCGATAGCGGACAATTTGAGGATATATCATTACAACAGGGTATAAGACAGATTTTGTATCCTTATGAAGAAATGGAAGTGCTTAATCCTGAGTGGGAGGTCATACTTAAGGATATTATTGACAGCCTTTTTGAGCAGATGAGTGATGAAGAATACAATATACTCAATGAGGAATTTGGAACTTATATGGTTTCAAGGGCATATGAATATAGACAGCTTTTGGAGTATTTGGTGTTCAGATATTTTGCAAAGTCAATATATGATTATGATTTCCTTGGCAAATGCCAGATGTTAGTAACTAATTTTTTTGTTATAAGACAGATGGATATTATAAGGTGGTTGGATAACCACAGAGAGTATTCTTTCAAGGATAGAATGGATGTAGTGCACATTTTTTCAAGACAGGTTGAATATTCAGAAGATAATATAGAGAACCTTTATGAAGACTTTATTTTTGATGATATTTTCAAAACTGACAGTTTAATTGCTATTTTATGGATTGACAGCGAAAACATATAGGACTAATATGTAATTATATTTTTGAAAGGTTAGGGTTTTGGCGATGATTAAAGAAGCAATAGCTCAGTTAGTTAAAAGAGAAGATCTCACATCAGAGGTTATGGAACAGGTTATGGAAGAGATAATGACAGGAGAGGCTACAGATGCACAGAAGGCTTCATTCCTTACAGCATTATCAATGAAAGGTGAGACAATTGACGAGATTACATCAGCAGCTAAGGTATTACGTTCACACTGCGAGCGTTTCCTTAATGATATGGATGTGCTTGAGATCGTAGGAACAGGTGGAGATGGTTCTAATACTATCAATATATCTACACTCTCATCAGTTGTTGTATCTGCCGCAGGAATACCTGTTGCAAAGCATGGTAACAGAGCTGCTTCAAGTAAGTGTGGAACAGCCGATTGTCTTGAAGCACTTGGTGTAAAGATTGATTGTGCTCCAGCAAGAAGTGCCCAGATATTAAAAGATATTAATCTTTGTTTCTTATTTGCACAGAAGTATCACCCAGCAATGAGATTTGTTGGTGCTGTAAGAAAAGAGATGGGTATAAGAACATTATTTAATGTACTTGGACCATTAGCTAATCCAGCAGGTGCTACTATGCAGTTATTCGGTGTATATAGCGAAGAACTTGTTGAACCACTTGCACATGTATTAAGAAATCTTGGTGTTAAGAGAGCTATGGTTGTATATGGCAGAGATTCTATGGACGAGATTTCTCTTAGTGCAGAGACTAAGGTATGTGAATTCAAGAACGATGAATTCAAGTCATATGTTATTAAGCCAGAAGATTTAGGACTTACAAGATGCAATAAGGAAGATCTTGTTGGTGGAACACCACAGGAGAATGCAGCTATCGTTAATGATATATTAGGTGGTGCTAAAGGACCTAAGACAGATGTTGTATTACTTAACGCTGGTGCAGCTATATATCTTGCTTCAGACGGAATTACATTAAAGGATGGTATTGAGAAGGCAAGAGAGATTATTGTGTCAGGCAAGGCTAAGAAACAGCTCAAGGAGTTCATTGAAGAAACTAACAAATAATATTAAGTATTAATAAACAGACAGCCTCTTAAAGGATTGAAAATATCTTTTAAGAGGCTTTTTTAGTGATAATCAAGGCTGGCATAATATATAATTAGAAAAATGGGTTACAAAATATAGAAAATATAGTAAAATAATATAAAATAAAACCTGCAATATTCGGATAACAAACAGGGGCAGAATATATAAGCTGGTATATTTATTAAGGTATGTTAAATACAGGAAAAAGATTGGAGAATAAATGTATAATATATTAATTGTTGATGATGAGAGAATAGAGCGTAATGGAATAATAATGCTGTTAAAAAGGCTTTCAATTAATGCGGGCATAGTTGAGGCTGCTAATGGAAAGGAAGCATATGAATATTTATGCAGTGATGAAGCAGAGCATATTGATATTCTTCTCACAGATGTGAAGATGCCATTTATGGACGGAATAACACTTATTAAAAAGCTCAATGAAGATAATATAAAACTTAAAACAATAATATTTTCTGGATATAATGAATTTGAATATGCCAAGCTTGCGGTAAAGCTGGGAGTTAAAGATTACATTTTAAAGCCTGTTGACCCTGTGGAGTTTGAGAACACAATTAAGAAAGTGTGTGCAGAGCTTGATGAGGAACGTATTCATACAAGTAATTATAATAAACAGGCGGATTTTGTTAAGCAGTTCTATCTGTATTCGCTTCTTAATAAGGCTGATACCAAGGGGATATTAGAAAACGATGATTTTCTTAGAAGCTATAACAGGCTTATTCTTATAGAATTCAATACCGATTTCTTTGGTAAATATGATGGTGGAGATGCCAATATATTAACCCTTGCGGATTGTATGGGAGATATTGAATATCAGTATCTTAATCTTAATACACAGCAGTCAGTTATACTTATTAAAGATGAAGCTAAGGCGTTAAGTATGGATTTATTAAAGAATATGCTTGAAAAGCTGCATAATTATATATTCGGTAAGACGGGACAGTTTATGTATGCAGCTGTGTCTGATATTATAGATGATTATCACAGGATATCTGATATGATGGACGAATTAGAAAACCTTATGAGCAATAAGTTCTACCAGACAAATAACTATATATTTACCAACGATATAAGTGATAAAATGCCTGTTTTCGTACAGATAGATGATGATGTTCTTATGAAGCAGATGAAGCAGGACATTAAGATGAAAGATGTAACATTTTTAAGAATACATTTTGATGCTTTATGCAAGAAATACAGAAGCCAGTCGAATTTTTCACATATATATATTAAGTTCGTATTCTCTAACCTGCTTAAAGATTTCTATGATGCACTTCCAGGGACCAATGAAGATGAATTTGCATCACAGATTGATAAGTTGTATACATCAGAAGATTTTAACTGCATAATGGATATTGTTAATCATAATATTGATATATTAGAGAAGAGTTTTATCAGTAATCCATTGACAATGCACAGAGAGATTGAAACGGTTAAGGAGTATATACATAATCATTATAGTGAGGAGTTAGGTGCACAGCAGTTAGCGGATATGGTATATCTTGCACCAAGTTATCTAAGTTCGCTTTTTAAGAAAGAGACAGGGCAGAACTTGAGCAAATATATAAAACAGTACAGAATGGAAAAGGCTAAGGAGCTGCTCACGGACACTAATATGAAGATTGTTAATATAAGTGAGAAGACAGGTTATCCGAATGTGTCATATTTCTGCCAGAGTTTCAGGGAATATTTCGGTGTAAGCCCTCAGAAGTTCAGGGATAAAGGTGAAGTGTTATGAGTGAACCATTAAAATTAAAGCAATGGGTGAATAATATAAAGCTTCAGAATAAGCTTGTTATAATATATGTCGTCACAGGTCTTCTGCCACTTATAATACTTTTTGTATTTGCGTATGGACAGATGCGCTCAATACTTATGGACAGGGATGTCCGTTCAATGGAAAGTGCATTAAGGCAGTCGGTTACAACAGTGGACGGACAGATAGAGGTATATGATAATCTGTCCAATTACATAACATTTAATGAAACTGTATCAGGAATACTTTCCTACAATTACAGCAACAAATATGAAATGTACAGCCAGATTGTTACGACATTTGACCCGCTTGTATCTTCATTGAAATATTTTCACAATGATATTAACAAGGTGACGATATACATTAATAACGGAATAAAGCACGACACTACACTTGCACCATTATCAGAGATTGAGAATGAAGCATTTTATAATTCAGCAGTTAATTCGACTAATATTAACTGGTATGTCGATAAAGATAAGAAAGAGCTTATATCAGCAAGGAAGATGTCTACGCTTGCCACTGCCGGCATTACTGGAATTATGTATATTAATGTAGATTATGACAGTATAATGGATATTTATGCAAAAGGACTTATAGATAACAGTGGCATTATAGTAACTGATGGCAATGGTAGTATTATAAGCAAAAAAGCAGCATTTTTGGATAATGCCGATAAATATATCCTTTCAGACAGCCGGTTTACTGAGTTTATGGAAAAAGCGGATTTTTCAGAAAATGTATGCAGTAATATAGCAGGTTATGTGCTTATTAAGCAGAACTCAGACGTTACAGGCTGGACAAGCTATGTGTATGCACCAAAGTCGCTTATGTTAAAATCAACTAATTCCATTATTACAATGATTGTGCTTGCATTAGTTGTTGCGTGTATTGGAATGGCTGCGGCTACAATATTTACATCTGATTTCATAACTAAGAGGATATATAAATTAAGAACAAGTATGGAAAAGGTTGAGAATGGAGATTTTGATGTTGTTATAAGGTCATCAGATAAGGATGAAATCGGTGCATTGATACACGGCTTTAATAGTATGACGGGTACGATTAATAATCTTATCAATGAGGTGTATGAGGGGAAATTAAGCCAGAAAGAGTCGGAGATGAGAGCATTAAGGGCACAGATTAACCCACATTTCCTCTATAATTCATTATCGCTTATAAACTGGAAGGCGATTGAGTACGGACAGGATGACATAAGCAGTATAACACTTGCCCTTTCTAACTATTACAGGACTTCACTTAATAAGGGTAAGAATACGCTGACTGTAAAGCAGGAATTAAGTAATATGGAGTCATATCTTAACATACAGCAGATAATGCACGATAATTCATTTGATGTTGTTATGGATATTGATGAAAATGTGCTTGAATATGAATCACTTAATCTTATATTACAGCCTCTTGTTGAAAATGCTATTGAGCATGGAATAGACCTTTTGACTGATAGAAGAGGAGTTATCACTGTTGTAGCAAAGCTTCATAACGGACTTATTCATATTGAGGTTAATGATAATGGCATTGGTATGCCAAAAGAAACAGCTCATACATTCTTAACAAGTGAGTCTGGCGGTTATGGAGCAAGAAATGTCAATGACCGTATAAGGCTGTTTTATGGTGAGCAGTATAATCTTAAAGTAAGCAGTGATGAGAATGGAACGGTTATAACAATAGAGTTTCCGGCAAGAAAGCCAGTCTGATATGCTGTTTAGCAGATAAGCATAATAATATACTGATTAAATCAACGAATATACTTAATGAAAAAGTATGATAAATAGTATGAGTATAATAAAGAAATGTTGTCATTATTTGATAACATTTCTTTTTTGTTTATTTTTTATGTAAAAATTCCAATATGTTTCTAAAATTTCTTATATTTAATTTCTCATAAAATAAACATATAATTAAACTATCAAAAGAACTTGTAAATAAATTACAAAAAGATATGTACCAAATGAATTGTATAGAATATGTATTCAAGGTGATGGGTATTATATAAAGAGATGGTACATATCAGCGGTTAAACGCATTAAGAAATGGAGGTATGTTTATGAGGTTTAAAAGATTAGCGGCTGCGGTTATGGCAGCAACAATGTGTGGCTCATTGCTTGTGGGTTGTGGAGGAAGTGATAACAAATCAGCGGATAATAATGAGAATATCACAGCCACTATTAAGGTATGGGGCCCGGCAGAGGATCAGGCAGAAGAAAATGGCAAATGGCTTCAGACAATGTGCGAGCAGTTCAATTCAGAACATCCTGAATGGAATCTGACTTTTGAATACGGAGTATGTTCTGAGACAGATGCAGGTAAGACAGTTACACAGGATCCTGCGAATTCAGGCGATGTATATTTCTTCGCTAATGATCAGTTGCAGACACTTATTGATGCAAATGCTATAGCAAAGCTTGGCGGTGAAACAGCAGATTATGTTAAGAGTACTAATTCAAGTGCAATAGTTGATTCAGTATCAGTTGATGGCAGTGTATATGGTGTTCCATTTACTACTAATACATGGTTTATGTTCTATGATAAGAGCAAATTCTCAGAAAGCGATATAAAGAGTCTTGATACAATGCTTTCAAAGAACAAGGTAGCATTTAATATAACAGAAGGCTGGTATATGTCATCATTCTATCTTGCTAATGGCTGTACATATTTCGGAAAAGACGGCAAGGATAATTCAGCAGGCGTAGATATTAAGGGTGATAAAGGAACACAAGCAACCAAGGCTTTAGTTGCACTTGTTAATAATCCTAACTTTGTCAATGATTTACAGGGTGTAGGTATTGCTGGTTTAAGAGATGGAAGCGTTGGTGCTTACTTCTCAGGTTCATGGGATTATAAGAGTGTTAAGGAAATATTAGGAGATAACTTTGGTGCAGTATCATTACCAACTGTTAAGATTAACGGAACAGATAAGCAGCTTAAAGCATTTGCAGGTTCAAAGGCTATAGCAGTTAACCCTAATTGCAAGTATCAGCAGGTAGCAGTTGCACTTGCTAAATATCTTGGAGGCAAGGATGCACAGGCTAAGCATTATGAGTTAAGAAATGTTATTCCTTGTAATACAGAGTTACTTGCAACAGATGTAATTAAGAAAGATGCTCTTGTATCAGCACAGAATGATACATTTAATAAGACATCTGTAATTCAGCCTACAGTTACAGGTATGAATGCTTACTGGACACCAGCTCAGAATTTTGCTAAAGCAATTGTTAACGGTGAGGTTACTGCTGATAATGCAGAAGCCAAGACATTAGATTTCTATAATCAGATTAATACATCAATTGTAAAATAGTAAATATCAATTCTAGCAATTCTGGGTCAGTATTAATTGACCCAGAATTTTACTTGACATCATATAATGGTCAGGAGGTGTGGTCAATGAAAGACATTACATTTCGTAATTCTATGAAATATGGCGATTTGACGACAAAACTCAGTTTATTAATACTCGGACTTGGTAATTTCAGGGGCAGACAGATAATAAAAGGAATATTATATATAGCTTTAGAGGCAGCATTTATAATATTTATGATAATAAAAGGAATTAGCTGTCTTGCAGGACTTCCTGGTCTTGGCAGCAGGGAACAGGAAGAGATATGGAATGAAAAGCTTGGAATATATGAGTATGTACAGGGTGATAATTCGCTGCTTATTCTGCTTTATGGAATAACTGTAATATTTATAATATGTGCCTATATTATTCTTGCAGTTAGTTCGTTAAAAAGTGCTTATAATGTAGAGTTAAGAATGAAACAGGGTAAGCATATTAATACATTTGTGGAAGATATTAAAGCATTATTCAATGAAAATCTTCATAAGCTTTTACTTGTACTCCCGGTTACTGGAATACTTGTATTCACAATACTTCCACTTGTATTTATGATTTCAATGGCATTTACAAGCTACAGCAAGGTAGACAGTCATCTTGTATTATTTGACTGGGTAGGGCTTGAGAACTTTAAGCTTATATTTAATTCAGGAAGTTCAATAGGACAGTCATTCTGGTCAGTGTTTGGCTGGACTATTATATGGGCAGTATTAGCTACATTTCTTAATTATATACTTGGAATTCTTGTGGCACTGCTTATTAATAGAAAAGGAACTAAGTTTAAGTCATTCTGGAGATTTATATTCATATTATCAATTGCAATTCCGCAGTTCGTATCACTTCTTATAATAAGAAGTATGCTGGCACAGGATGGTATTATAAATGTTGTATTAAAAAATGCTGGCTGGATAAGCAAGTCACTTCCATTCTTTACTAATGCAACATGGGCAAGAATGACAGTTATAATAGTCAATCTATGGATTGGTATTCCATACACAATATTGCAGGTAACAGGAATATTGCAGAATATTCCAATGGAATTATATGAGGCGGCAGATGTGGACGGAGCTAATGGCTTTGTCAAATTCTTTAAAATAACTATGCCTTATATGTTATTTGTAACAACACCTTACCTGATAACTACATTTACTGCTAATGTTAATAACTTTAATATCGTGTATCTGCTTACAAAGGGCGACCCAGTGCTTGCGGGACATACAGCAGGAAAGACAGATCTGCTTGTAACGTGGCTTTATAAGATGACGGTAGATTACCAGTATTATAATCTTGGAGCTGTTATAGGTATTATGACATTCGTATTTCTTGCACTCGGTTCACTTCTTGTATACAGGAGAACCAAATCTTATAAAGATGAGGAGGGATTCCAATGAAAAAGAAGAAGACTATAAAAAATATACTTGCACATACAGTGCTTACATTGCTTGCGATTGTGTGGGTAAGTCCGCTTGTATGGATAATTCTTACAAGCTTCAGGGCACAGAAGGGAGCATATACAAGCTCATTCTTCCCTAAAAGCTATTCACTTGATAATTATATTAAGTTATTTACAGATACGGGAATACTTAATTTCCCACGAATGTTTACCAATACATTGATTGTGGCTGTATTTTCTTGTATTATATCTACATTTTTTGTATTATCAGTAGCTTATTGTATGTCACGACTTAAGTTCAAGATGAGAAAAGCTATGATGAATGTTGCAATGATACTTGGTTTATTTCCGGCATTTATGGCAATGATAGCTGTGTATTACATATTAAAGGCTATCGGTTTGTCAGAGGGAAGTATGATAAGAGTGGCATTGGTGCTTGTGTATTCGGCTTCGGCTGGTATTCAGTTCTATATTGCCAAAGGCTTCTTTGACACAATACCTAAGACTATTGATGAAGCCGCATTAATTGATGGTGCTACCAAATGGCAGGTATTTACCAAGATTACAATTCCATTAAGTAAACCTATTATTGTATACACGGTTCTGACATCATTTATAGCACCTTGGGTGGATTTTATATTTGCAAGAGTAATATGCCGTGCCAATGCAGATTATTACACAGTTGCCATTGGTCTTTGGCAGATGCTTGAGAAGGAATATGTTGATGTGTGGTATACAAGATTTGCTGCTGGTGCAGTACTTATATCAATTCCAATTGCCGCCTTGTTTATGATTATGCAAAAGTGCTATAATGAGTCTATGTCAGGAGCAGTTAAAGGCTGACAGGAATAGGTGGAAAAATATTATGTTTGTGCATCATCAGATAAATAATAATTCTGGTATTAATATAATATATAAGCAAAGCAGTACCATATGTATTGCAAAGCTTTTATATACCATTATGATGTTAACAGTAATAACGCTTTTAGCCGGGTGTAACAGCCCGGCTAAAGGTGTTTATAATGACAGTGATTATAATGAAGCAGTTAGTACTGCTAAGACAACGCCATTTGGGGCTTATCCTGATACGATTGAATATACTCTTGGAAAGATGACAAGTGTCAATAATTCGAATATGCCAGCTATGGATACATATACTGATAATGCGTATACGAGATATATAAAGTCGGTTCTTAATGTGCAGAATGTAGATGTATTTGAGGCTAATGACAGTCAGTATAATACTAATGTATCAATGGCTGTTTCAATGAATAGGCTTCCTGATATTATGGTTGTGTCAAGCCAGAGTGAGCTGGAACAGCTTATAGAAAATGGAATGATAGAGGATTTGACAGACAGCTACAATAATTGTCTTACAGATAGAATAAAGAGTATGTATGCAAGTTATGGCAGTGCACTTATGGATATGGTAACATATGATGGAAAGATAATGGCACTTCCTGAGACTAATATTACTGACGGACCTAATCTTGTATGGCTCCGCAAAGACTGGATGGATATATTAGGACTTTCAGAACCGCGTACTGTAGACGATGTTGTTAATATTGTAAGGCATTTCATAACCTATGATCCTGGCAATAATGGTGTGGCAGAGGATGGCAGCAGTAATACAGTTGGACTTGTTGTAGATACATCGGTGGCAGGAGAATGTGGATATAGCAGTGAGTTCCTGCTTGATATAATATTTGCCAGCTTCAATGCTTATCCTAAGCAATGGATAGAGAATGATGACGGACAGATTGTATATGGTTCTGTAACTGATGAAGCTAAAAATGCACTTGAATATATCAACCAGTTATATAATGAGAAGATAATAGATAATGATTTCTTATTAAGGACATCAACTAATATATGTGAACTTATAGAAAATGGCTTGTGTGGCTCATTTTTTGGACCTTGGTGGGCACCTAACAATCCACTTGCCAATGCTGTCAGCATTAATCCTGATTCTAACTGGCAGCCATATCTGATATCAACAGGCGATAATGTAACAGAATACCATAGTCAAAATCCCTGCTACAAATATGTAGTTGTCAGAAAAGGCTATGAATATCCAGAGATTGCGGCTAAGATGATAAGTGTTATGTTTGATAAGATAAGATTTGATTGTGCAGACTCAGAAGAATTTGATAATTATTATCAGTTAAATGTTGAGCCAACAGCCAGACCATTATCAATTAATGTTGACTATAATAATGCTTTATCAATATGCTATAGAAATATATCAGATGCAATTGAGGGACGAAAAGATAGTGATAATCTGGAATTGCTGGAACGCTCATATTATAATGCCTGCAAATCATACCTTAACAATACAGGTCTTGCCAATACATCTTATGAATATAATACAGATGATTCATATAAGGAATATTCACAGTCAGGAAGAAAAGGTGCAACAAGCACGCAGTGGGCGGCGTATATGTCGCGAATTAAAGCCTGCCGGCTTTTAGACGAAGGCAATATAGTGATTAAGCAGTCGTTATATTTTAAGACGACAGACACTATGAAGAATAGATGGTGGAAGCTTAAAAGTCTTGAAAAAGAAGCATACCTTAAGATTATAAGTGGGGAAGCAGACATTGATTATTTTGATACATTTGTTAGCGAATGGAACGCACAAGGTGGTATAATAATTACGGAAGAAGTTCGGGAGAATATTGTAAGGTGAATTTTGTAAGAATTATAACATTGTGAATTTAGATTAGTTATTTCATATATAATATTATGGTTCCAGCAAGGCAATATTATATATAATATGTAATAAACAGGAGGTAAAAGTTATGGAAGACATATTTAATGGAAGCAAGAAGTTAGGATTTGGTCTTATGAGACTTCCACTTCTTAATCAGAATGAAGCTTCTAGCATTGACATTGAATTAACTAAGAAAATGGTTGATACATTTATTGAAAAAGGTTTTACATATTTTGATACAGCGTGGATGTATTGTGGCTTTAAGAGTGAAAATGCAGCTAAAGAGGCACTTGTAGACAGACATAACAGAGATGAATATACACTTGCAACTAAGCTGCACGCAGGTTTTATAAAGACATTTGAAGATAGAGATAAAGTGTTTAACGAACAGCTGAGTAAAACAGGTGTTACATATTTTGATTATTATTTACTGCACGATGTTGGAGTTGACCATTATGAAGTGTATAAAAAGCTTGACTGTTTTAACTGGCTTGTTGATAAGAAGGAAAAAGGCTTAGTTAAGCATATTGGATTTTCTTTCCATGATAATGCAGATTTGCTTGATAAGGTACTTACAGAGCATCCAGAGATGGAATTCGTGCAGTTACAGATTAATTATCTTGACTGGGAAAGTGAGGCTATTCAGTCAAGAAAATGCTATGAGGTTGCAACAAAGCATAACAAACCAGTAATAGTTATGGAGCCAGTTAAAGGTGGCACACTTGCCAAAGTACCAGAAAAGGTTGAAAATGAATTCAAAGGATATAATAAAGATATGTCAGTACCATCCTGGGCTATCAGATTTGTTGCGAGTCTGCCAAATGTAAGAATGGTTCTTAGCGGTATGAGTAATATGGAACAGCTTCTTGACAATACAAGTTATATGCAGGATTTTGTACCTCTTAATGATGAAGAAATCAGGCTTGTACATAATGCGGCGGATATGATAAATGAAAGTATTGCAATACCTTGTACAGGATGTTCATATTGTACAGATGGATGTCCAATGCACATAGCAATTCCTAAATATTTCTCATTATATAATGCTGATAAACAGGAAATTGAGGATAAGGGCTGGACACCTCAGGGTGAATATTATGACAGACTTACTAATAATTTCGGTAAAGCAAGTGATTGTATTGAGTGTGGCCAGTGCGAAGGAGTCTGTCCACAGCATTTGCCAATTATTAATAATCTTAAAGAGGTTGCAAAGCATTTTGGCAAATAATCAGGTTGCTAAGCTGCAGAAAAAGTGGTAGTATAAAGATATGATAACATAACGCCGATAAATCCTGCTTTATCGGCGTTATACTATATTAAATGTATTATGTTGAATAAATTAATTATGACCACAAAGGTAAGGAAATATAAAGTATGGGAATTGATTCAGATTATTATAAGGAAAAGAATAAAAAACAGCTTACAAAGCTTCGTATGCTTGAAGCTAAGCTTCCGCCATATGTGACTTCTTATCTTGATGATAAGGAGTTGTCATCACAGGTTAATACGGTAATTGCGTATGCGTATGATTTGCAGACATTTTTCAGATTTCTTACAGAGAAAAACACTATGTTAAAAAATACCGTAATTAAGGATATAACAATAGATTTTCTTGAAAATCTTACATTTGAAGATATTAATGAGTATCAGAGATATTTAAGATTTAATAATGATGATGGAAGCACACATCAAAATCAGGATAAAGGAATAGCCCGCAGAATGGCGGCTTTAAGGGGATTTTTTGAATTTGCCTGCACACATCAGTATATGAAGAATAATCCAACAGTCGGGGCTGCCAAGCGAATTAAAATGCCTCAGAAAGACATAATCAGGCTTAATGATGAAGAAGTTAATGACCTCTTAAATGTTGTGTCCAATACGAATATTAAAGGCAATAAGCTTCAGATACAGAAGTGTCAGAAGACACAACTCAGGGATACAGCTCTTATCACATTGCTTCTTAACACAGGAATACGAGTATCTGAATGTGCAGGTCTTGATATTGATGATATTAATTTTAATTACAGAACAATCAATATTGTAAGAAAGGGTGGTTCTGATGCACATCTGTATTTCAATGAGATTACAGAAAATGCATTAAGAGACTATATTGATAATGAACGTCCGTTGCTTCTTGGTAATCCAGAGTCAGAGGAACAGGCAGTATTTATCTCAATGAAAAAAAGCCGTATGAGTGTAAGTGCAATTGAACGTATGGTAAAAAAATATGCAAAAAATGCAACACCTGATAAAAAAATCTCTCCACATAAAATGCGAAGCACATATGGTACAGCACTTTATAAAGACACAGGCGACATAAGACTTGTAAGTGATGTACTTGGGCATAAAGATATTAACACAACTGCGAAGCATTATGCGGCTATGGAAGAAGAACATAGAAGAATTGCTGCTACTATCCCACTCTATCAGGTCGATGAAGGGACTGGGGAATAGTTTTGTCTATATTGATATTGCTGTTTGTATGTCTGTTTATATTGTGTTCTATTTGATTATGTTAATTTATAATTCTTTATTTATATTTATAGTATAATAATGCTTGCATTTATATTTATTATGTGATATATATAATATATATTTACGCGTAATAATTTATTATAACAATAATAATTTAATTGCAATTTAACTTATGAATTGGGGTTCATAATATTTTGTTATAATACTCTTCTGCTATAGCTTTTATCTTATAGCATAATTAACAATATCTAACGGTTTAGCACACTTGTCATAACAATTCCCTGATGATAATATATACATATAGTTCTTCAATTTAGTAATGTATAAATTGAATGTATATTAATAGGATAATTAATTATATTTTTTGCACAATGTGTATGATTATAATTTTATATGAAATTTTTATATGACATAGTCATATGTTTAATTGTTTATTTGTTAATTATGCAGTCAAATATTATACATATGATTGGAGAATATATGAGAACAATAGATAATGACAATACTAAACAGACGACATTTTCTGAATTCAATAATAAAAATGTCGTAAATGCAGCTATTTCTGGACATCAGCCAACAACAATAAGACAATATAAGGATAATGTATTCTGTCTTTTGTACAGGGATAAGAATAATCTTCTGGACCTTTATAATGGGTTGAATGACACTAATTATACTAATGTAGATGATTTAACTGTTACTACTCTTAAGGGTGGTGTGTATATGAAATATAAGAATGATGCTTCATTTGTGTTTGGGCAGGATTTGTATATGTTTGAACAGCAATCCAGCCGCAATCCGAATATGCCGTTGCGATTTCTGCACTATTTATCTGATGTATATAGGCAGATGTATAACAATAGTGATTTGCACAGAAGTACAATGCTTAAAATTCCAGTACCACATTTTGTTACTTTTTATAATGGTAAACAGCCGCTTGAAGTGGAAAGTACTCTTCGATTATCGGATATGTATGAGAAGAAAATGGATTGTCCGGAGTTGGAACTTATTGTAAGAGTTATTAACATTAATACTGGAGCTATTATTAATAAAAAATCATTGGATAACGAGAAGAATGATATTATTAATGGTATTAATCAATCATATGATTTTGATAAATCCAATAAGAATATCAATGCAGGTAATACCATCAATTCACGGACATACAGCTCTGAATTTCTTTCTAAATGTGAAACACTTAAGGACTATATGACATTTGTTAATAAAGTTCGAGTTAAGACTGATATTGAGAAGATTGATATCCGTACTGCTGTTATAGAAGCGGTTGATGAGTGTATAGCTGAAAATGTATTGTCGGAATTTCTAAAAAATCACAGGGAGGAAGTGATTACTGTGAGTATTTATGAATATGACGAGGAAGGACATCTTGAAATAGTTAAGGAGGAAGGACGCCAGTTAGGTATCGCTGAGGGTGAAAAACTAGGCATAATTAAAGGAGAAGAAAAGGAGCGTTCTAACGGAATAAAAGTGTTTATTAAATTATGCAAAGATATGAACTTATCCGACGAAGATACGATAAATAAACTTATTCAAGATTACCAGCTATCCAGAGATGAAGCTATTAATGCTATAAAGAATTATTAATGAAAAACAACCCCACAATATGTGCATGGAATATAGTGTGGGGTTGTTTTTATATAATTTTTTAATAATCTGACTTAGCTGTTTTGATTATTTATTGTTATATCAGTTACTTAATAATCTAGTAGTAATATTCTAACTGATTACTGAAGAAGTGTAAGAACACCCTGATTAGACTGATTAGCCTGTGCAAGCATAGACTGTCCAGCCTGAGCTAAGATGTTGTTCTTGCTGTAGTTAACCATCTCTTCTGCCATATCTGTATCACGGATACGTGACTCAGCTGTCTGAAGGTTCTCAGAAGCTGTATCAAGGTTATTGATTGTATGCTCAAGTCTGTTCTGAACAGCACCCATCTTACCTCTTGAAGCAGATACCTTCTTGATAGCTGCATCAATAGCTGTTGTAGCCTTTTCAGCTGACTCCTGTGTGCTTAAGTCAACATTGCTTCCACCAACACCAAGTGCATCAGCACTCATATCATCAAGTGTAAAGCTCATTGTCTGACCTTCATTAGCACCAATCTGAAGTTCAATTCCCTTACCAGTATTAGCTGTACCAGCCTTTAAATTAATTGTAGTTTTTGCTCCATTATCTGGCTCAGCATCAATACCTGTCTTAGCTTTAATTAAAGCTGCCATAGTAGCTACATCTGCCTCTTCTACTTTACCAGCCGCAGCAACCTTTACATAGTTAACATCTTTATAATCGTCACCTAAGCTTGCTGGATCATCTACATATGCGAACTTTTCACCATTAACTGTAAATATCTTATCTTCAATATTACCAGTACCTGTATATGAGCCTATTTCCTTTGTAATCTGTGAATAAGCATCTACGCCGATTGTTGATTCATCTGTCTTAACTGCTGCTGCATTATCCTGTGATAAAAGAATAGAATTAGCTGTCTTTCCTGCTTCCTTTGCTGTAAATTTCAGTTTACCATTTCCATCTGTACTAAAATCATATGAATCACCAAGGCTTGATTCCTTTAAAGCATCTGCAAATGCCTGTGCTGTATTTTCGGCACCATCCGCATTATCTGCTGTCTTAGTATCTCCTGTAATTGTTACTTTAACTGTAGATGAATTACCATTCTTATCTATTACTGTAACTGCAAGTGTAGAGTCCTTTCCGCTTGCTAATGCATCAAAAGCATCAGCTGCTGTATTAACCTGTGTTGTAGCATCCACTTTAGTAAGTGCACTAGCAGCACTCTTGCTTACTGAAGCACTAACAGCACTACCTGAACGTGAACCATCAAGTAACTTCATAGTATTGAACTCTGTTGTTTCAGAGATTCTTGTCAATTCGCTCTGAAGCTGTTCAATTTCGTTCTGAACTGCTTCTCTATCGTCATCTGTCTCTGTACCATTTGAAGCCTGTACTGAAAGCTCTCTCATTCTCTGAAGAATTGAATGTGATTCATTTAAAGCACCTTCAGCTGTCTGGATAAGTGAGATACCATCCTGAGCATTAGTTGAAGCCTGATTAAGACCTCTGATCTGTCCTCTCATCTTCTCTGAGATAGAAAGTCCTGCTGCATCATCTGCTGCACGGTTAATTCTGTAACCTGATGATAACTTCTCTGTTGATTTTGACTGTGCAGATGAAACTCCGCTTAACATTCTGTTAGCATTCATAGCTGACATATTGTGTTGTACTACCATAGTGTGTACCTCCGTGTAAAATATAATATTTGTTTGGGAATCCGTTCCCATCTCCCTTACCGGGAATGTATTAGAACTGCTGGCATCAGCCTTAACAGTTAATACGCATATATAATAAACAGCGTTACCATGCTAACTCTGTATATTATCCTGACTGATGTCCTCTTTCCTATCTACAACCTGCTTATTCATCTTCTTATCTTCCCTTATAAGCCTGCGGATTTTAGAAAGTGTTTCCGGAGAAAGTCCGCGTTCCGCATAATATGGAGATATATAGCGGGACTCCTTCTTGTCCGAATTGGCAGTATTTCTTGCAAGAACCTTGCTTCTTACAATGTTGAGTTCCCTTGGGGCATCTATTAAAAGATGAATGTTCCCTTCTGAGCCTCCCGAATAGATAACCCTTACGTCATCACCAATGTTGATGTACTCGCCGGGTTTGATTGTTAGTTTTAACACATTAACCTCCTTGTCTATGAATAGTCGCAGAGGATTGGACTATTCACATTTACTTCCTTGTTGATGCAACATTTTATATTAAAATGTTGCATTTATATATTGGAGGTATTGATTATTGAGTACAGCACAACCTATAAGAAGTAATGATGAATTAAATTTGTTTAAGGAATTTTATTTGAACAATAGGCCGAATGTCAGAAACTATGCATTGATATGTATTGGGTTGAATTCTGCGTTGAGAATTAGTGATGTTTTGCAGTTAAGATGGGAAGATGTGTATGATTTTAAAAATGAACATTTTCTTAAACATATAATAATAATAGAAAAAAAGACTAATAAAGAGACCAGAATTGCAATTAATGACAATATAAAGCAGGGACTTGGTATGTATATGGATAGCTTATATAATATAAAAAAATGTGATTATATATTTAATGGGCAGAAAAAAGGTAAGCCACTGAGCCGTTCACAGGCTTTTAGAATTATTAAGAAAGCAGCTAATGAACTTCATATGGAAAGCGGGATAAGCTGTCATTCTATGAGAAAGACTTTTGGGTATTATGCCTGGAAATGTGGTACACCACCAGCAATATTAATGGATATATACAATCACTCTTCTTATGAAATAACAAGGAGATATTTAGGAATTAAGCAGGATGATAAAGACTCTGTATTTTTGAATATTAATCTATAATATTAATGATAATTTATATTAAATTAAATTAGTAAACAGGGTAAAGTATTTTAAATTGGTGACGATATATAGAATGTAAATAAGAATAGAATTATAAATTTTAATGCAACATTTTTAATATAAAATGTTGCATTTTGTTTATTATAAGACATATTATATGACAGCAATAAGTTAATTAGTCATTAATTAAAGCTGAAATCAATAAAAATAGAAAAACTAATTCATATTTATTATACGAAATTAGTTTTTCTATTTCTGTATCTAATATTATATTATTTTATATCATTACTCCCGATTTCTCCTTGCTCTTGTTAACTGTAGCATTAAGTTTTCTGCAAGGTATGGCAACGACAAGTCCGATAAATAAGCATATACCTACATATATCAATAATGCAATAATACATTTCCAGTAATACCAGCTATATGTTCCACCGACACATTCTCTGAGGGCGTCCATAGCATAGGTGAATGGGAGGTATTTGTATATTGCCTGATATACAGTTGGAAGACATTGTATTGGGAATGTACCACCAGCACCGGCAACCTGAATAACCATAATAACTACAGCAACGGCTTCACCGACATTTTCAAAGGCAACTGTAAGTGAATATGTAATCATTGTAAATACGAATGAAGTAAATGATGCCGCTAACCAGAACTTAAATGGGTGAAGGCATTGTATTCCAATAAAGAATAAATCACCAAGTGTTATAAGTAATGCCTGTGCCTGTCCTATAAGGAAAAATGTTAAATATCTTCCAAAGAAAGCCTGAACAGAGGTAATATTGTATCCGCCAAAAGGATGAACCTTTACATGGATAATGGCAACTAATATTAATGCACCAACCCATATTGATAATACTGAGTAGAATGGTGACATAGCTGAGCCATAATTCTCAATTGGATACAAGTCAACTGTTCCGATAGTAACAGGAGCAGATATGAAAGATGCAAGTTCTTCTGTATTAAATGCGACGGCAGTCTGTAATAATGAATATGTACCACTGCTCTTAAAATCAACAAGCTTGGTTATTGAGTCTGATAACTGGCTCTCAAGGTTATGTACAAGCTCTAATGTATTAGCAATAGAACTGCCCATCTGGCTTATTGAATTATCAAAATCTGCAACATTGTATCCCATATCATCATATATTTCAGAGACAGAATTCATATATCCCTGAATTGTATTAATATCATTGGCAATATTAGCAAATATTGTTGAGTCTATAAGATTACTCTTTCCTATAGTATTATTCAATTCATTAAGAATTGCTTTTTCACTGTCAAATTTCACTGATAAATCTGGCGATATAGCTGCTGCAGTATCAGATGTTGACTGTGCTGTGCTTATTATATTGGAAACGGCAGTAAGCACGCTGTCAAATGTAGACACCTGTGTATTAACAACCTGTAATTTGGCTATTAATATATCTAATATTGAGTTGCCGCTTACATTTTCCTTATTAATATTATTACCATCAGAGTCTTTAATTGCACCTATATTATCAGCAATATCGGCAGATTTCATTATAGCTTCTGTAAGTGAGCTTATAAATGTAGCATTAACCTGTTGTTGTACTGCTGTCTTGGCTTTGTCTGTTATCTTAGGGGCAATGGCATTTTTCTTCTGGTTAGTATAATAGATAATCTCCGGATGTGTCATATTATCAGCTAAGAAGCTTACCATATCACGAGAGAAATCTTCAGGCATTATCAATGCTGCATAGTAATCTCCTGCCCATACACCCTCAATGGCTTCTTCTGACGTATCAGTAAATACCCAGCCGATAGTGTCATTGGTCTTAAGTGCTTCTATAATATTGGTGCTTATATTTACATTCATACCTGAAATATCAATTCCGGTATCATCATATGCTACAGCGACCTTTATGTTAGATGTTGAGTCAGAACCATAAGGGTCCCAGTTGGATAAAATGTTAAACCAGGCATATAATGATGGAAGAACAGAGAGTCCCATTACAACGACTAAAGCTACAACATTTCGCCCAATTCTTTTCCAGTCGTTAGCAAATACTCGAAATATATTTTTCATATTATTCTTCTGAACCTCCATTCTTGATATAATTCTTAGTAATATCTGATATGGCTTTCGCTGTATCAATAAGTGAGTCATCATACTCATTACCAACAATATCTTTAAGATTTTCGGTCATATTATAATCTTTATATTCAATGGCAATAAGATAGCCGCTTATAATAAATAAAGAAGCAATCCACATTACAAGAAATATAACTTTAGAGCTGTTTACAACAAATAAAAGGGTAAGGAATATAATGGGAATTACTAACATTGCTATTATTCCGTATTTAATTCTGTCTTTGTTACGTTTGTGTTCTCTATAGTAATAGTCTTTAATCATATCTACTGATTTCGCAGCAGTATCTATATTTACAGATATTTCATCTTTAATATCAGACATAAACTCCTCCTCATTCATCAATTAATCTACATAAGTTTAGTATCGTGCATACGGTGATGCATATAATGATTGAGCTTCATAAATGGCTTTCTTAGGAAAAGACCAAGGAATAAAGTACCTATAACAAATAGCATAAGCTGTCCCATAAGTATGAAGTAATCATATCTGTAGAAACCACTTACACATTCTCTTATGGCATTGATAGCATAAGGGAATGGGAAATATATATATACATTTCTAAAGAATGATGGTAACAGTTCAATAGGGTATGTACCACTTGAACCAGCAATCTGAATAACTACGAGAACAACGGCTAAAGCTTTACCGACATCACCAAACGAAAGTGTAAGTGTATATATAAGCAATGTAAATGCAAAGCTTACAAGTGATGCGGTAAGCATAAATATTCCTGGGTGCACACAGTATATTTTAAGTAAATATATATCACCAAGAACTGTTATAACTGCCTGAATCTGTCCCATAAGCCAGAATATTAAATATCGTCCGAAATATTTCTGTGTTAATGTAGCATTTTTAAATTCTTCCCTGTCATCAGGAGATGTCTTGATAAGTGCTGTAAGGAGAAGACCTCCAACCCATAAAGCAAGAGTTGTATAGAAAGGTGCTACTGCTGTTCCGTAATTAACAGCTTCGTATACATTTTCAGTTGTAACCTTAACAGGTGATGAGAAGAATTCGCCGTATTCAGATGAATCCTTGTCAAGAAGCTTCTGCATAAGCTCATACTTTCCATCGTCTTTTAATGCAGCAAGCTCTGTATTGGCTTTATCTAAAGTATTCTGTACATTGCCGATAAGTTCCCCCATAGTATCTAATGTGAAATTAACACTAGAAAGTGTACTGTCTACGCCATTAATAATAGTACTTATGGCAGAAAGGCTGTCTGAAGCAGATACAAGTGAGTCGTAGATAGAGTTGATGGAAGTCTTAAATAATTCACCAGATTTGCCAACTGAATCGTTAATACTTGATGTAAGTATGCTATTAAGTGAATTAATAGAGTTCTCACACTGTACAAGTGCATCATCCATATATGTAAATATGTTAGCAGGGTCAGCCTTAGAGTCTGTATACCACTGTGTAAATGTTGTCATATTCTGTGCGGCTGTCTTAAGAAGTGCAGGCATAAGGTCAAGTGAACTTATAAGACTGTCATATAAGAACTGGTTATTACCGCCGTTATCATTATCAATATCTTTGAAATGTTCAAGTATTGGTTTAAGGCTGTTATTAAACTCATTATTAGCATTAATAACTTCATTCATTAAACTGTTAAGTTCGCCAAGCTGTTTGATAATATCAAGCTTGGTAACAAGTGTGTGATTATTCTTATAGTCTGCAATCTTTCCGCGTAATGTTTCAATTTTGCCGGTGAGCTTAGTGTTAATATCAGTTAATCTGGTAAGAGATGCACTGATATTGGCAGTATAAGCATCAATTGCATTGTTAGCTGTATTCTTTGAAGCCTCGATATTCTCTTCTGACATATTACTCTGCATATCAGATACAAGTGCATCTGTCTTTTTAAGAGTATCTGAAAGGCTGTCATTACTTGCATTAAACATACTGATTGAAGCGTTGTATTCAGATAAGTTATTGCTTATATCCGTTAATTTATCTGATATGTCAGATAATACATTGGTCTTTGTAAGAGAGGCAGCATCAGTTGAATTAAGAATTGTAACTACAACTGTTTCAATAAATGTTTCATTAATAGTTTCCTGTAAAGTAGACTTTCCAGATTGTGTAATCTTGCTGGCAATAGCGTTCTTCTTGGCATTCTCATAATATGTAACAGAAGGAGTTTCCATATTATCATTAAGGAAATTAATCATTGAACGGCTGAAATTATCACCGATTACTATTGCGGCGTAGTACTTGCCACTTTTAACTCCGTCAATTGTGCTTTCCATATCTTTTGTAAATGTCCAGCCGAGTTTGTCATTTTCTTTGAGGTTATCAATAATACTATTACCCATATTCTGATATTCGCCATCCATATCAAAACCAGTATCCTCAGAGTATACAGCAATCTTAATTGAAGCAGTATTTGCATAGGGATCCCAGTTAGAATAAATATTAAACCACGCATATAATGATGGAATAATACATAATCCTATTGCAATAATAAGTGCAAATATATTGCGGCATATGCCACGCAAATCTTTTATAAAAATACGCAGAATTGTACTCATATTCAATCTCCATTTACTATAATTTGACATTTAATTATATCACTAGATATTAGGACACACAAGCTTCATAATTTTAAAAATTATATAAAAAGCTCATAAAATTAATAAAGGCTCTGGACATTATTGTTATAGTAATGTCCGGAGCCTTTGTCAGCTTAATATGCAAAGCTGATAATAAATATTTATTTAAATTGTATCAAGTGCTGAAGATATATCTGCAATCAAGTCCTTTTTATCTTCAAGTCCACAGGAAATTCTTATTAGTCCTGCTGGAACACCAGCTTCTTTTAACTGTTCATCATTAAGCTGTCTATGTGTGGATGTTGCAGGATTAAGACAGCATGTTCTTGCATCGGCAACGTGTGTTTCTATTGCAGCAAGCTTAAGGTTCTTTAAGAACTTTTCAGCTGCTTCTTTTCCCCCTTTGATTTCAAAAGATACTACACCACAGCCACCATTAGGCATATATTTTTTGGCAGTTTCATAATATTTATTACTTTTAAGACCAGGATAACTGACATATTCAACTTTAGGATGATTTTCAAGAAATTCAGCTACTGCCTGTCCGTTTTCAACGTGGCGTGGCATTCTTACATGAAGAGATTCAAGTCCAAGATTAAGGATGAAGGCATTTTGTGGGGATTGTATACATCCTAAATCTCTCATAAGCTGTGATGTACACTTTGTGATAAATGCACCCTCTTTTCCGAATTTTTCTGCGTAAGTAATTCCATGGTAACTTTCATCTGGTGTGCATAGTCCTGGATACATATCTGCATGTGCCATCCAGTCAAAATTACCAGAATCAACTATTGCACCTCCGACAGCAGCTCCATGACCATCCATATATTTAGTTGTTGAGTGAGTGACAATATCAGCACCCCATTCGATTGGTCTGCAATTAATAGGGGTTGGAAATGTATTATCTACAATAAGAGGAACATTATGTGCGTGTGCAGCCTTTGCAAATTTCTCTATATCAAGAACTGTAAGAGCTGGATTGGCAATTGTCTCACCAAACATAGCTCTGGTATTATGTTTAAATGCTGCATTAAGTTCTTCTTCTGATGCGTCAGGTGAAACAAATGTAACGTCTATTCCCATTTTCTTGAAAGTAACTGAAATAAGATTGAAAGTTCCACCATATATTGATGATGATGCAACGATATGACTGCCACATTCACATATATTAAAAAGAGCAAAGAAGTTAGCAGCCTGTCCAGATGATGTAAGCATTGCGGCTGTTCCACCTTCAAGAGCTGCTATTTTGGCAGCAACGTGATCATTGGTAGGATTCTGTAGTCTTGTATAGAAATATCCTGATGCTTCCAGGTCAAATAGCTTACCCATATCTTCGCTTGTATCATATTTAAAAGTTGTAGATTGGATAATAGGAATTTGACGAGGCTCACCATTCGATGGTGTATAACCAGCCTGAACACACTTAGTATTAATAGAATAATCTTTCATAATGACCTCCAGTGTAAATTATAGAATAATTAATTATTACTAATGTTATGTTATAAATAAATTACCCTATAATTCTACAGGATTATAGGGCAAAATGCAATAATTATTACTTTATGAAGTTAGTCTTAGCCGCTCTTTCTGTAGCCGGGAGTGTGACACCTGTATTTTTACCAGCTTCAATACACTTTAACATCCAAGCCATATTATGAGCTACGTTGCGCATTGTCTGTAAGCCTTCTAAATCCATAACGGCTTCGTTCTCGTTGCGGCCATAGACATTATTCCAGTATGTAGAGCTTACTACGGGCATCTGCGATATTCCATAATACTTATTTAATACGTCAAATGAAGCAACTGTTCCACCACGTCTTGCAACAGCTACGCTTGCGGCAGGCTTAAAAGCAAAGGCCTTAGAACTTGAATAAAATACTCTGTCTAGGAAAGAGAGAATTCTTCCACTTGGGTGGGCATAATATACAGGTGTTCCAAATACAAACGCATCAGCTTCTTTTGCCTTGGCAATGAATTCATTAACATTGTCCTTAGTATATGCACAACCATCTGGTGTACACTGGTTACAGCCAATACAATCTCTTACTGCATCTGCACCAATCTGGAATATTTCATAGTCAATTCCTTCATTATTAAGCACTTTTCCAATCTCATTAAGTGCTGTAAATGTAGTTCCATTGATATGTGAACTACCGTTTAACATTAATACTTTCATTATCATATGCCTCCTGATTTAATATCTTTTATTTGTTTAAATAAGTGTATATATTTTAAGCTTAAAAAGAAAAATTCTCAATACCTTGCATAATATATTTGATTAATATACTATTATATGGTGTGAAAATTATTAATTATTATGGAAACATTGATTATTGTTTAAAGGGAGCGTTATTAATTTATGAAGAATTTAAAAGGAACTTTTATATTATTGCTTGCCGCATTTATATGGGGTACAGCATTTGTTGCACAGACAAGTGCTGGTGATAATATTGGAGCGTTTACATTTAATGCCTGTAGGAATATTATCGGGGCATTATTTTTATTTGTTGTTATTGCAATATTAGATATGAGAAAATATTCTGATAGAAATGATAATCCAGGTGAGAATAATTACAATATAGATAAGAAAAACTACATTATTAATAAGAAAAATTATTTAACTAATGCGAAAAAATGGCCTATAAAAGAAGGCGTTATATGCGGAATCTTACTTTGTATAGCGATGAATTTGCAGCAGATAGGGATTAATACATATCCAGATGGAGTTGCTGTATCAGGAAGAGCCGGATTTCTTACAGCGACTTATGTTGTTATGATTGCGATTGCTTCAGTATTTATGGGACAGAAGCTTCATAAGCTTACCATAATAGCTGCATTTGTGTGCATTGCAGGAATGTATCTTTTATGTATAGCTGGTGGAATTAACGAAATATATGTTGCGGATATATTAGAGTTAATGTGTGCTGTTGCATTTACAATACATATGTTTACGGTAGATAAATATGATAAAGCAGATGGTGTTAAATTATCCTGTATACAATTCTTAACAAGTGGAATATTGTCAGGAATATTAATGCTTATATTTGATAAAGCAGACATTAACAGCATTATGAAAGCAATAATACCAATATTATATGCAGGTGTTATGTCAAGTGGAATTGCTTACACTTTTCAGATTATTGGGCAGAAATATGCCAAGCCATCAGTGACTGCCATTGTATTGAGCCTTGAGTCGGTATTTGCTGCACTTGCAGGCTGGATTTTATTAGGTGAACATTTAAGCACAAGGGAACTTACCGGCTGTATATTAGTATTCACAGCGGTCATTATTGCACAGATACCACAATTTGCTCATAACGTTGACGATAGTAAACAACAGGTCATAGAATAAAATTATTGAGATGCTCTCTCCTAAATAGCAAGTTTTAAGTATTTAACTTACCTTTTTAGAAGGGAGCTAATTATTTGTTAAATGATTATTATCATTACGTTTATTTGACAGATTTATTGCTGTCTTCTGATTTTTCTGATTCGTCTGCTTTTTTAGCTTCATCTGCATACTGTTTTTTAAGTTTTTCTGATTTAAATTTATAAATGAGCAGTCCGGTTGGAAATGGAAGTACTGCAATTATAAATAAAAGCACTATTATTATTATTACTTTAGTTTCACTCATATGCACTCCTAATGTATTAATAGCTTTAATTTGATCAATTATAAAGTAAAGTTAGTGCCAAAAGTAAATCCGGCACTAACGTATATTGTTATGAATTAGATTGTTTTTGATTTACAATATATTTGATAAGAATAATTGTAAGAGTCATAAGCACAATACCTATAATTAAAGGAACTACAGGATTGTGTATGAAACCAGCAATTATATATGTTATAAATGATACTGCGGCAACAACAACTACATAAGGAAGTTGTGTCGATACATGGTTCATATGGTTACACTGTGCACCAGCCGATGCCATAATAGTTGTATCTGATATAGGTGAACAGTGGTCGCCGCATACAGCACCTGCCATACAAGCAGATATAGATATAATCATCATAGTATTATCAGTTCCAGAAAACGTATTAACAACAATAGGTATAAGAATACCGAATGTACCCCAGCTTGTTCCGGTTGCAAATGCAAGGAATATCGCTACAAGGAATATAATGGCTGGAAGGAAATTAAGCAGGCTTCCAGAAGCACCATTTACAAGACCTGCTACATATTCTTTAGCACCTAAGCTGTCTGTCATACTCTTGAGTGTCCATGCAAAAGTAAGGATAAGGATTGCTGGAACCATAGCTTTAAAGCCTTCTGGTATGCAGGCAAATGATTCTTTAAATGGAAGAACTTTTCTTACAGCATAGAAGAATACAGTAATTACCATTGCAAAGAAGCTTCCAAGCATTAGTCCTACAGGAGCATCGCAATCAGAAAATGCTTCTATAAATGGCGTTCCGCTAAAGAAACCGCCTGTATATATCATACCTATAACACAGCATATAATTAATGAAACAATAGGAAATACAAGGTCAATAACCTTGCCGTTGCCTTTTATTACATCAGGATTAGCATTAGCATATGGCCTGTCAGGTGTTGTATACAAGTCACCCTTAGCAGCATTATCTTCGTGAAGCTTCATAGGACCAAAATCCACTTTTAATATTACAAACATAAGTAATGCGAATATTGTAAGCAATGCATAATAATTATAAGGAATAGATTTCATAAATACAGAAAATCCGTCCTCACTTTCAACAAAGCCTGTTACAGCGGCAGCCCATGATGAAATAGGTGCTATTATACATATAGGTGCTGCTGTTGCATCTATAATATAAGCAAGCTTTGCTCTTGAAATCTGGTGGCTGTCAGTTACAGGGCGCATAACACTTCCAACTGTAAGACAGTTAAAATAGTCGTCAATAAATATAAGTGCACCAAGAAGAATAGATACTAACTGAGCACCCGTTCTTGTCTTTATTCTTTTGGAAGCCCATTCGCCAAATGCACTTGAACCTCCTGCTCTGTTCATCATACATACCATTATTCCAAGAATTACAAGAAATATAAGTATTCCAATGTTAGCAGGATCAGATAACACACCTACAAGTCCATCATTAAATATATGTGTAACAGAAGTTTCAAAGCTAAAATGTGCAGTAAACAATCCGCCATAGAATAGTCCGCCAATTACAATACCTATAAAAAGTGAACTATATACTTCCTTAGTAATAAGAGCAAGTATAATGGCTACCAGAGGTGGTACTAATGACCAGAAAGTAGCATACAATGCCGGAATGTATTCTGTAAGTTCGTTCATTAATATATCTCCTATCTGAATGTAATTGTGTTATCAGCAGCATTCATACTTTCAACGATTGCAAGTGATTCAAGCTGATAACCTTTTTCTCTTATAATCTTTCCACCCTGCTGGAAACCCTTTTCAATCGCAATACCGATACCTTCAACAGTTGCACCAGCACTTTCAACAAGGTCAGTAAGACCAAGTAATGCACATCCATTTGCAAGGAAATCATCAATAATAAGAATATGATCCTCTGGTGATAAGAACTTTTTTGAAACAATCACATCGTATATTTTACTATGTGTAAATGACTGGATTTTAGTGCTGAAGTTATTATCATCAAGGTTAATGCTTTTAGACTTCTTGGCAAATACAACAGGTACATTAAATTCTCTTGCAACGATAGCGGCAATACCAATACCACTTGCCTCAATTGTAAGGATTTTATTAATCTTCTTATCAGCAAATAATCTTTTCCATTCTTTAGCCATTTCCTCAAAAAGTTTAATATCCATCTGGTGGTTAATAAAGCTGTCAACCTTAAGTACATTTCCTTCTCTTATAATTCCATCTTTTCTTATACGATCTTCTAATAATTTCATAATAGACCTCCGTTTTTTTATAAGTAATATCCAATATCAAATTGAAATTAAGTTGTTGTATGTTCTACTGTTGTTTTGATTTGTGTCCTGTAAGCAGTGCTATAAGATATATTATAACAACAAGTAACACAGCGAAACACATCCAGCCGATGAATATGCCTAAAGGCTGTTTGCAGAAAGTATCATAGTAGCCTTTAATATAAACAATTGTAATTATCAAAGGTAAGATATATGACATATATTTTCGAAACCATAATGGAAGCTTTATTCCATCTCCAGTATTAGCTTCTTTAGCAAAGTTATCAAATCCCCATCCGTTTTTTCTTGTACAGAAAAGAACTATAACAAGACTTCCTAAAGGAAGAAGGTTGTAGGATACAAGGAAATCTTCCAGATCCATAATTGTTGTACCTGCACCTATAGGCTGTATACCTGAAAGCAGGTTATATCCAAGAATTGCAGGAATTGATAATACAGTAATAGCTATAATATTAATACCTACGGCTTTGGTTCGCTTACATTCTGTTATATCCATCCACATAGCTACGATTTCTTCAAACACAGCGATAATTGTAGATAAAGCTGCAAATGACATAAATAAAAAGAACATAAAGCCCCATATTCTTCCGCCAGTCATATTATTAAATACATTAGGAAGAGTTATAAATAATAATGAAGGACCACTGTCAGGGTTTACTCCGTATGCAAAGCAGGCAGGGATAATTATAAATCCAGCCATTAAAGCAACAAATGTATCTAGAAGTACAATGCTTACCGCCTCACCTGTAAGTGAACGCTTCTTATCAAGGTAACTGCCGAAAATCTCCATAGCACCGATACCTATACTTAAAGTGAAAAATGCGTGTGTCATAGCAGCAAATATGGCTTCGCCAATACCTGACTGATTAACTAAGCTTATATTAGGTACAAGATAGAACTTAATACCAACAGAAGCATTAGGAAGAACAAATGAATGAACTGCAAGAATTACCATAAGTCCTAAAAGAAGCGACATCATAACCTTTGTAATTCGTTCAACACCATTTTTAAGTCCAAGTGCACATACGCCAAATGATAAAATAATGGCGATAAATGAAAATATAAACATTATTCCAGGCTGTGATAACAGACCATTAAATGTAGCTGTGATTTCTGCACTATCAAGACCAGAAAGCTTACCAGATAATTCAAGAAATGCATAATAAATCATCCAGCCTCCAACCATAGTATAGAACATCATAAGAAGATACGAACCAATTATGCTCATCCATTTAAGACGATGCCATTTCGTGCCTTTCTGTTCAAGTACATCAAATGCTTTTCCCATACCTTTGCGGCTTGCTCGTCCAACTGAGAATTCACATATAAGAATAGGGAGTCCAAGAAGTGCTAAAAATATAAGGTACATAACTATAAAAGCTGCCCCTCCGTACATTCCACATATGTATGGAAACTTCCATACATTACCAAGGCCGATAGCACAGCCTGCTGATACAAGAATAAAACCTATTCTTGAACCAAATTGTTCTCTTTCTTTCATAAATTAATAAGTTCCTTTTCTATTATAATAAATCAATGAAATCAGGTTATCTGCTATTAACTAATAATACACAACCCATATAAAATTCATTATATAATATAAATAAAAAATAGTCACGAACAAAATTCATAAACCAGTCAAAAATGTTGCTAATACAGAAATAAATAATAGTCACCCCCGTGTGTTGTGCGAGATGGGTGTCAAGAGGTCCGGTGGACCTCTGTTCTGACACGACCGAGGGGCGCTTTAGCGTTCCGAGAAGTCAAGAGGTCCGGTGGACCTCTGTTCTGACACGACCGAGGGGTGCTTTAGCGTTCCGAGAAATCGAAGCCAAACTGTGAAGCAGTTGGGTTTCGAGAAGTACCCCGCACTTCCCGGATGACAAAAAAGGACTTCCCATTCGGAAGTCCTTTTTGTTGTCTTACAGAGCGCGAGACGGGGATCGAACCCGCGACCCCCTCCTTGGCAAGGAGGTGCTCCACCACTGAGCCACTCGCGCATATTGTATTGTGTGTTTCGATTTATTTCTCGTGAACACAAGTGATATAATACACGTTAATATGTAATATGTCAACCCTTTTATTTTAATATTTTTAAATTTTTTGAAAATATTTGAAGGAAAATATAGATAAATGTGGAAATTTAAAATTTTATTTTCATATTGCATTTTTTTAGTCTTGATTATATTATTAAATATCTGATATGGAAACAGCTGATTGTAATTAATCTGTATACAATATGTTAATGTTGAATTAATTCTTATAAATAATATATCTGCTTTAAGAATTTTTTATTATCTGTTATCCAGTCAGTTATTATTAATATAAGGAAAGTGTGAAGTATATGAAATATAAAATGGCTGTATTTGATTTAGACGGAACATTGCTTAATACATTGGAGGATCTGGCAGATGCGGTGAACTACTCTCTTGCACAGTTTGGTATGCCTCAAAGAACTATAGAAGAAGTAAGGAATTATGTTGGTAATGGAATTCGTCTTTTAATAGAAAGAAGTGTTCCTAATGGAACCGATTTGCCGGTTATAGATAATGTGTTTGAATGTTTTAAGAAGTATTATCAGGAACATTGTAATGACAAGACAAAGGCATATGATGGAATTATTGATATGCTTAAAGAATTAAAGCAGTCAGGGATTAAGCTTGCAGTGTTGTCTAATAAAGCACAAAATGCTGTGACTAAATTATGTGATATATATTTTGATAATCTTCTTGATATTACATTTGGTGCAAGAGAGGGCATAGCAAAAAAGCCCGCTCCGGATGCCTTGTTAGAATGTGCTGCAATAGCAGACATTGCATTAGAAGATATAGCTTATATTGGAGATTCAGATGTAGATGTGCTAACAGCACGAAATGCAGGGGTTGACTGCATAGCTGTATCGTGGGGCTTTAGGGATAAAGGAGTGTTAATTAAGGCAGGAGCTGATAAAATAGCAGATAATATACAAGTTTTAAAGGCAGAACTTTTATAGTCAGATTGAATAAAATATATTAAAATTTCAATTGCGAAATATATTATAATATGATAAGATACATACAGAACGAATGTTTGGAAAATATGTTCTGCATGTATCTTTTTTATTATTATCGAAAGAAGGTGGGAGTTGTGGTTATTAAAGAAGACCTAAGTATTATGGATAAGCTGACGATTTTATCTGATGCTGCAAAGTATGATGTATCGTGTTCGTCAAGTGGCGTTGAACGTGGTAACAATGGTAAAGGCATAGGCAATTCTAAAGCGTGTGGAATATGCCACAGCTTTAGTGCAGATGGCAGGTGTATTTCTCTTTTAAAAATACTTCTTACGAATGAATGTATATATAACTGCCGCTACTGCATTAACCGTTCGTCTAATGATGTTGTGAGGGCTACATTTTCGCCTGAGGAGATATGTGAGCTTACTATGCAGTTCTACAGACGTAATTATATAGAAGGATTGTTTTTAAGTTCAGGTATAATTATCAGTCCTGATGAAACAATGAAGAGAATGTTAGAAACGGTTATTCTTCTAAGAAAGAAATATAATTTTGGCGGATATATTCATATGAAGGCAATTCCTGGAGCATCGGATGATATCATTAAGTTCGCTGGTTGGTTTGTTGACCGTATGAGCATTAATCTTGAGCTTCCAACTAATGCAGCACTTAAAGAACTTGCTCCATCTAAATCAAGACAAAGTATTTTGCATCCTATGAATATGATTAAGAATAACATACATATGAATAGATATGAGGTTGGTATGAAGCATACGAACAATTATTTGTCAGATGTTTATAATATGTATAATACATTTTCTGATGATACAAGTAATGAGATGTTAGACACTATGTTTAATGATGGATTGGCTGCCAATAACAGATTAAACATTAATAATAGATTGAATACTGGTAATACTGAGCTATCGGCGGGACATAGATATAAAAGATATGTTCCAGCAGGACAGAGTTCACAGATGATTATTGGTGCTACAAAAGAGACGGATTACCAGCTTGTTACGATAGCACAGAATTTATATGACAAATACGATTTAAAGAGAGTGTTTTATTCAGCGTTTGTTAATGTCAATATGGATGAGTCGCTTCCACTTCAGGAAGATGGCAAGGGTGTGCCTTTGCTTAGGGAACATAGGTTATATCAGGCGGATTGGCTTATGAGATTTTATGGATTTAAGTCATATGATCTTCTTAGTGAAGACAATCCTAATTTTAACGCATTTTTAGACCCTAAATGTGACTGGGCAATACGGCACCTTGATATATTCCCGGTAGAGATTAATACAGCACCTTATGCCCTGTTATTAAAAGTTCCGGGAATAGGTGTGAAATCAGCAAGACGTATTATTAATGCAAGACGAATGTCTATATTAGATTTTACTTCTTTAAAGAAAGCCGGAGTTGTATTAAAAAGGGCTGTTTATTTTATAACCTGTAATGGCAGAATGATGAATAATATACGAATAGATCAGGATTATATTACTAATGCTCTTATTGATAATGACAAGAAGAAAATATATGACATAGAACATAAAGACTGCTATAAACAGCTTTCTTTATTTGACTGCAATGTAATATCAGAATGATACGAATGTTTTTATTATAATTGTGAATAATAAATATTAGAACAATATAAAGATGCATATTAGAATAATATAATATATTTATCAGGATAATTATATAAGAATTTGTAATTTGAAATATTTATATGGAACATAGAGATAGAATAAAGATTAGTAAGAAGAAAGGATATGATCAGCCAGTATTACTACCAGCTGATTAGTTAAGTGCATAGTATTATGGATGTTTATTTATGTGATAATTCTATAGAGGGGATATTTTCAGCAATATATAAAGCCTGGGAGGCAGGAACAAGCCATACTGATGTAAGATGTGCAGATGTTGTTTCTAACTATTCATTATTTGAGAACTATATAAATATCAGGACAGATTTAACCTTATCAGATAAAGTTGCCAATACAATAAAGCTAAAGCTGTCTAATGATATATATGAGATGATATTTACTGTTGCACAGTCAATCGCAGATAATAAGGCCTCAGTAATTTATCATTGTTTGCAGAGAATGTTTAAATATGGAACTTCAGTATTGCATAACATTAATGATGAATACATATTCCAGTTTAATAAAATATATAAAAAGGCAGCTAATGAAGCACACTTTTATATAGAGATACTTCGATTTAATGAAAATGCTAATGGTTTTCTTACAGCCAGAATAGAACCTGATAATAATATTATATATATGATTATTGATCATTTTAATGACAGACTGCATTGCGAGAATTTTTTGATATATGATGTTAGGAGAAATATTGCGTATATACATATGAATAATAATACAGCATTTTTTTATAATGATTATAATAATGAATTATTAAAACAGCTTGATGATTTTTCAGATAATGAAAATGATATTCAGAATTTATGGATAAGGTTTTATAATACTATAGCAATAAAAGAACGTGTCAATTATAAATGTCAGATAAATATGCTTCCATTAAAATATAGGAAGTATCTGCCAGAATTACCTATAAAAAAGGGGATCCCACCAAACAATAATTAATAACTAATTATCATCCAGCGGGATATTGGGGAATTGTATTGAGCTCATATCAAGCTCTTTCGATTGTTATTATAACACATAGCAGATAATTGAAAAGTACTATCTTTTTCCTAGTACTATCAATTATAATATATATTATATAATAATACTAATGGCTTGATGTTTAATTCAATTCATTAGTATATTTATGCGTTGATACTTATGATACTATAGTCAACAGCCTGTTTGTATGTATCAGAGTTAATTATTTTATCATATCTTGTAATCCATTTGGTTGTTATTCCAGCGTAGCTTGCAACCAGATCTTTTGAAGCTCCACCCGATAACATATAACATATTGCGGCGTGACGAAGGGTCTGCATTGTGAATTTGTTATTTAACATACCTTTTTCTATATTAAGTTTACAATATTTTTCAAGAAGTCTTTCTGTGTCCCTTAATTTAATTCGTGTTTTTCTTTTATTAATAAATATTGCACCTTCTATTATATTATTATTACATATATATCTGTCTAATAATACAGCAACATCATCCGGAACTTTAATTATTCTTGATATACGATTATTGCCTTTTGGAGGATAATTAATATACATTTCGTCATTGGAATTAATTGCAATATATTCTTTATTAAGGCTGCATATTTCAGTGTTAGTCAATGCACATTTGACGGCAAGGGATAATATTAAAAATGCTTTATCATCATTATTTTGTTGTATTGTTTCCATAATATTGTTTATTTCATTAAGTGTTGGTATATCATTGTCTGTTAATAACTTATCTTCTTCTGGAATAGAAATTTCCTTGAAATAATTAGTATATTCCTTTCCGTGATTACTCATATTAAATTCAATAAAATTACATACAGATCTTATTACGGATAATCTCATTACACCGGTAGAGTATTTTAATTGATTTTTGCTTATCTTATTTAATATATGTTCATAATAAGTCACAGCATCAGTATGACTTAACTCTAATGGGTCGTGGCCAACTACTTTATCAAAATTCTTTACAACATTCCAATATTCTTTTCGTGTACGAGCTTTTAAATTAGTTTCATAATATATCCAAATAGTATTCTTAAATGTATCAGAAATCATAACATAAATACCTCTTATATCTTTTCAACACAACAAAATAATCTTATCTGTGTGCTATTGATTTTTTACATAATATATAATACAATATATGACGACATATGTCTATATGTTAACCAAAACTCACACCACCACTCTACTTCAAAATAAACACAACAAAAACCAAAGTAATTAAGAAAAGCTTCCTGGTGTGAACCTACTATTTGATTTTTGTGTTTATATTTTTTATAATTATGAGTACAATTACTATATAAATTGTTAGATATAATTAATCGAAGATTATGCTATTTACATAAAGAGCAATAACACACTGGACAGACTATATTATAATCATCTATCCATATTCTACTCTTCCACTATCTGCCAATTAATATATAGAATAAAATGAAAATTATATTTGTTGTTATATAAGGAGATATATTATGGAACAATACTCTCGCCGATTTATTGAAGAATTAGCTAATCACATTGATCCAGTTATTATTGATTATTTCAATAAGAAAAGAAATTTGTTAAACTTCTCTGCTGAAAATGTAGCTGAGTTAATTGATGAAACTCTTATGGAATATCTTGATGGAAAGACTAGCCGTGAAGATTTAGTACCTATAATTAATAAGGTAAAGAAATCACGTTTACAAAAAAGATCACGTTGGTACAAATCATACATTAATGATATTGATACAATCAGCATTGACGATGCCAAACACCCTTTAGCTACTGTTGTTGCTATGGCAAAGACTCTTCCTGTTGAAGATTATACTAAAATGTTTGGAGATAAAGATTTACAGGAAATTATCGAAGATAAGAAAAGAGCTGCAACAGAATGGAAAAATGATTCCAATACTCTTTTAATTGATTTCCCAGGTATCTCATCTTTTACTTATAACTCAATATATAATTCTTTAAAGAATGATTTGATTATTAGTGCTTGGAAATACATAGAAAGTGAACTTGCTGGTAATATTGACTCATACCTTCGATTATTCCCTGTTGACTTAGTTGACAAACCACTCTTCAGTCCTTCATCTTTTACATTAATGATGGAAACAGCATCTGATAATCTGCTAAAAGAAATTATCAGAGATGAAGAAGGCCGTGAACTTTTGGAAGTGACTGTCAACAGCGGCAAACTTACTCCACCAAAGGCTATGGATTCTAATGACCTGAAATTAGTTAATGCTTTTATATCTAATATTAATATGCAGGAATTCTCTAAAGAGAAATCTGTAGTAGTCGATCTTAATACTCTTGGTAAAGAAATTGTCGATTATCACGTTGGTAAAAATGTGCTCAAGAAAATTTCTAATTCTTGTAGAAAGCTTGTAGAGTACAATTTCTATTATGAAGAAGCTGGCAGTAAAATCTATTTCAACTTATTCGATAATATTGTCATCAAAGAAGATGCTGAAAGACCTTATGCCATAGCTCAATTTGGTGAGGTACTAAGTAACGCTATTATAAAGAAAAAGTTAATCTCTATAACTTCTGCTTCTTATGATGTTCTTGATAATAACCTTTCAAGAATTATATGCTATGCAATGAAATGTGAACAGATTGCTAATCAGGAAACATTGATGAGTGAGTATAGTTATACTTACTTCCAGAAGATTGTTCGATTTAAATTAAAAAATAAAAAGAAGAACTTACAATTAATTCAGGAATCTTTACAGGAATTTGTAGATAACAATATTGTAATCGATAGCTTTGAATTAAAAAATGGTGTATTTATTATTAACTTCCTTCCATTATCGGAAGCTGAAATTCAGGATTTGAATTTTGATAAAACTAAGATGATAGACAATGCTCATTAATAGACGAAATAGGGATTTTTTATTATAATTATTTGCCGTATGTTTTTACATACGGCTTTTTTATGTGAGCCTTACAGAGAGCTCTTATGTATGCCCTATGAAGTTGTTTTTGTACACTGTAAGGCTCACATAAGAAGCTCCGTAAATTTTATAGCATACATTCTCCTAGTTCCTTTTGAAAATATGTGCAATGCAAAGAACTGCCTTTGTCTGAAACCGTATGCCAGATGGTGTAGTGGATAGATAGAATAATTACTTGCCTGCCACTCTATTTTAATCAAATCAGAAACTATAAATGTCTACATATTTATCATCATAATTAAAGTGTAGATAATTAATTGATAACTAAGAAAATTTTATTGTACTTTTTTTATTTACTTAATTATCTGTATTTCTTTAAGTTTTGTCGTGTTTTTTTTATTTTTATCAGATAAATCTTTTATATATCCCTTAAAATAGGCATTTGTTATTTTTTTATTACAATTTTACTGTTTCCAGCAGCATTTTTTAAATAATATGTTAATTTTATGTAGATATTTTTAGAGTAAAAAACTTAGTTTTTATTTTTCAATGTAGATATTTTTAGAGTAAATTTTTAAAAAGTAGATATTTTTGGAGTAAAATATCATTTTTTAATTGATTTTTCTCCAATTTTCTATTCTATTTATATATTTATATATTGTATATAAATACTTTTTCTACATTTTTTTTTTGAAATTTTATCCACAATGTCTACATTTTTGGCTTAAATACTGATTTTCCTTAAAATACCACTATCCTATGTGGATAGCTGTTAACTATATGTAGATAAAAAAGTAGTAAAATCCACAAAATATTTATTTTGACTTCTACAAAAAAAATTTTATTAAATTAAGTAGATAATTTTAGAGTAAAACACTTTGATTTTGTGGATAAGTAGACAATTTTAGAGTAAAACAAGTTAAAAAATACACTTATGTGGATAAATTTTGAGTAAAAACAAGAATTTGATTTTATTTGATAATATTGTTAAATTATCCATAAAAAGGAGGTGGGAATTTTGGATAATTTTACAAATATAGGCAAAGCTGTATTAATTCAGGCTCTTGGTATTCAGCAAAATTACACAACAATTATTGATTCTTCTGTTGAAGTTACCGATTACTCAAATGATAACTGTTCTACTTGTAAATATAAAGCAATTATCGAATCCTTCTCCAGCGATAATGATATCTACAAAATGGCTATTGATAATTGTAACAATTGTCCACATAGAATTCTCACAACTAAGAACGTAACTAAAAAGATATATCATAATGAAAAAAATCGTTATGGCTATAGACCTATGTTAAAATCAAATGCACTTAAGCTATTTATGTTATTACATTTTTATCATCCGGATCGTTTTGGGATTATAAAAGAAATTAATATCAAAGAATTGGCATCTATTCTTAAATGCAACATAAAGACGATTTGGAATAATCTTGACATATTATCATCTTATACTTATATATCATATTCCAAAACTTCATCATCTATTATTTCATTGCTTATCAATGATTATGAGAATTATTACCTTCCTGCTAACAAAAACGGCAGGGGATTTTTAGTGCTTTCTAAGGAATTAATTACTAAACTTTTTGATATTAATTCAATTGTAACATTAAGAATTTACTTGCGTGAGCTTATCAACCTTGATAGTTCTAATCTTAAGGGTCAGGCAAGCGTGGATCACAAATCAATATCTGAAATAAGACATATGCTTCCTAAGTATTGCAAGCCTTGCATTATAAAACAACATATGTCTAATTCAGATGCTGATATTTTTAATGTCACTATTAATGATAATATCATAAGATTTGAAATTTCTTCAAGATATATTGCTAAGAAGCAAAAACAAATTCTATTAGAAGAAAATATTGACCGGTTAAAGTCATTTATTAATGATTTTAATACAGTAATTCCTAACATTAACTCAGGTGATATTCCACCTGTACGTTTTAGAGAATTTATTAATATAGACACTAATATATCAAATTATAAATTGATTAAAATCAGTAAACTTGATTTGGAGGATTTAGCAAATATAGCCGTTCACTACTCTTTCGATTTATTGATGTATGCGTTAGCAGATATCTATAGACAATATATAGTGTATGAACGATCTATAAAAAATATTCCTGGTCTTGTATCAACGATAATTCGTGCTAATGTTAGTAAATTAAAAAAGGCTGCTTAAAAAGCAGTCTTATTTTCGTGTCTTGTATTTGATTTTTATATCAATATATGTGATATTCTTAATTAATTTTAATAAAAAAAGCAGGCTGCTCATTTTTTTTATTTTCTTTTTTTCAATTTTTATGAATGATTCCTTTTATAATTTATTTAATATATAATTAAAATACTAATTTAACAAATTTTGATAACATTTATATTGAAGATTTATTAACATATGGAAACTTTTCAACCATTTTTTTATCCTTTTCGACTATAATAATTATTAAAAAGACATTTCATGAAAATAATAGACCAGAATAATAATTAATAGACTTGTTTATAAAAAAATTATTCTTCAAAAAAAAATATCCGACTTTGAATTAGTAACTAATGAACTATAAAAAATTGTTGAAAGCCTTATAAATACTGTGTCTATGTTAATTTAATTTATCAATATATGTTAAATATATGTATTGTTATATATATTAATATGGATATAGATAGATAAATAGATAGATATTTATATGATTACGATTAATAATAATATATCCCCAACTCCAATGTTAATATTATTAGAATTGGGGACATAATATATTAATTATTGGTTAGTGAATTAATAAAATCAGTTAATCTTTGATTTAAAATTTCTACTCTTATTTTTAAATCAGTATCATTTTTTATAATAGACTTGTTATTCTTAATGATATCAAAGTTTGATTCAAATAATGCAAGTGCCTGTTCTGTTTTAGCAATTGAAGATATTCTTTTTAATTCGTTATCTGAAATTGTTGTCTTGCGTTGTTCTTTCTCACGTTGCTGCTGCTTCATCTTTTCCATATTACTTTCAAGACGTGCCTTTTCCTTTTCAGCTTTGTTCTTAGCCTCAGTCATATATCGAAGTTCCTCTTCAATATCTATTTTGGAATTGGATTTATCAGTATTTGTAGAAATTTCATTTATTTTATTTTCAAGAATTTCTAAAGTTTCATTCTTTTTGTTAAGCTCTCTGGTTACTTCTTCTAATTCCTGCTTATATTTGGCAGCTTCTTTAGCACGTTCTTCAGATATCTTCTTGATAGATTGAAATTCTGCATTTTCAATGTTGCCATTTTTTTGAAGAATATTTAATATACTCTTCTGTGCATCCTCATCAAGCTTACCAAATTTATCAGCCTGGTTAAGATCTATGCCATTGTTATTGAGTAATTCACTTAATTCAGGAATAAGCTTTTCTGCTGTTGTATATTTGCGGGCTTGTCTTTCTGATATATTAAGCTGTTTGGCAATCTCTGCATTGATATTTTTTATTTCGCCGTTTAACTTTTTAGCTTCATAAAGTTCTTTTAAACGGCTTACTTCCCATCTTTTAACTTCCATTGAAGATTCTCTTACATCGTGGTTGGCTGAGATAAGCATAATTTCTTCGTCAATTTCAGTAATATCAGACTTTTCAACTTTGCAGGGAATTCCAGCAGGAAAAAGTGTCTGGTAATCCTTTTCATCCATTTCTGATATGGCGTGATATCTTCTTTCACCAGAGATAAGACGATATATATCTTTGTCAGAATCATATAATACAGATAAATTGTGTCTTAGACCGTTAACAAGTATACTTTCTTTGAGTGCATTAATGCCATCCTGCGCATACATTTCATTTTTAGGGTTAGATACAATTTTATCTTTAGGAATATATTTAAAATTGTATTGTGTCTTTGCCTGAATTTCTTTAAGTTTTTCTCCACCGTCAGAATTAAGGATACCTGTCTTAGTACCACCAGCAGTAAATGATTTCTTAGCCATTATTTCTTCTCTCCTTTAAGATATTTTGCTAATTCTCTGTAATGTTTATTATCCATAAGTCCAAGATAATTAACTAATTCTATGTAATCTTGAGCTGCGGTGCTTCTCTTATCATATGTGAGTAATGGTTCAAACAATGTATTAGATTCATTGACGGCAATGCAATTTCTTATTGACACAGGAAGGAATTTGTCACCAAACATATTCTCATAACTTTCAAACATTTGTTTATATAAGGTTGTTCTTCCTGCCACTCTGGTCATAAACATACCTGCAAACTCAATAGAAAGTGCATATTTGGCATTGAGATCTTCAATTGTATCAAAAAGTGACATTAAACCATCATATGAAAAGTTATCAACACATATAGGTGTGATGATTTTATTGCTGGCACACATAGCACATGTCGTAAGGTATGATTTAAAAGGTGAGTTGTCTATTATAATATAGTCAAAATCATCTTTTAATAGACTAAGATTATGTTTAAAACATAATTCTACATTAGATTCTTTACTCTCATCGTATATTTTATATATAAGATTATTTAATTCTCTTGATGCACAAAGTATAGATATATTTTCATAGTCTGTTGTAGAAATGTAATTCATAACAGTAGCTTTATCATCAAACTTACTACAAAACAGCTGTTCATAGTCAATATCCATACCTTTGTCACTTTTGCCAAACATTTTACTTGTATTCATCTGTGGGTCTAAGTCTATTAATAATATAGAATAGCCAGAAATAGATAAAATCTGAGCAATTGTTATGGCTGAGGATGATTTTCCTACACCCCCCTTTTCGTTAATTAAACTTATTACTTCGCTCATTATTGTCCTTCTTTCATTAAAATCTAATTTTATTATACAACAAAATTACGTTTTATCAATATAAAAGTTATATTATTTTATGATATTTATGTTAAGTTTTTTTGTGAACTCAGTTCAATTTTTATAAATGTAGAAAAATATTTTAAAATATTTTTACTGTTATTTGTTTATTCACATTTATATATAGATATTAAAATATTATCCAATAATCTTATGTAATAAGTAAATAGGTTTCTAAATATTGATAAATAAATTTAAAATATAATAAGGTATATTTATATAATAAATCAGAATAAATTACTTAATATTTTTGATATATATTATTTTGTAGTAATCTATTATATATGCTTAGATTATTTCTTATATAATTATTTCTTAATTCAATTTTACCAAAAGATATGAAATTAATAATAAATTCATTATTATAATTAATATATAGTCATTTCCTTTATGATTTACATTGATATCAAATTGTAATGATTGTAATAATAGATTGTAATGATAGTGTTATAAAAAATTTTAATGATTTTTATATTCTATATAATAAAACTCTGATATAGAAAGCATATATAGATATGCATAATATAATTGATGGATTAAGTGAGTATTTACGCATAAATAAAATAGAAAGAATACAAAAATAATAAAATGATTTATAAAAAATTATGAACTGAGTTCAAAATTATAATGATATAAATGAGTATTTATAATATTATACACAGCTAAAAGTGAACTGAGTTCAATAAATAAAATTATCTATATGAATTATATGGTGGGATTCTATGTCCAAATTATATATTTAATATTCAATTATAATTCTATATAAACAAAGCATTATGCACATACATAATATTAAGTTATCAATTTGAATTTGTTTATCAATATTAATAATCTAGTTTAATTGTTATATATGATTATTGGATAATGCTTTAATATCTATATATAATTATAAATAAAAAAATTACAGCAAATATATTATTAAATATAATTGAATTAATTCATAAAGTGGTATTATACATATTGATAAGACATATATTATAAGGAATATAATAAAGTGAACTGAGTTCACTTTATTTGAGTACTATTATTGAAAAGTGATTAATAATACATAATATCAATAATATATTTAATTATAATAAATCTAAAACAATATAATTAAATCTAAAATATTATAACTAATGAAACTTATATAATCTATACAATTATAGTAATTAGTAACGATATTACAAACAAATGTTTTAAGTTCCACGTGAAACATTTATATTGCTTTTAGATTATTAAATAATCATATATAGTTGCAGATTATATTTGCAATTATGTAACTACCACACACATTTAATTCATTTTTTATGGATATTTCAACTCATAACATTTATAATATAAGAACACTAACAGATATTGGCTGATGAACAATAATAATTATTAGATAAAGCACACATCAGACGGCCGTACTGTAAAACAATAAAGTATTATTAAATGTATAATATGAGCATTAATACATATAGATTAGGCGTTGATAATTAGAATAAATACTAAAAAATTCTAATAGTTAAAGCTTGTATTTACAGGTGTAACAAGTGATAATCACTAAAATATTAATATAAATTAACTAATACTAATCAGCTGATATGCTTTTATTTAAACATACACATAGTTAACATATAATGAATATATTGAGGAATATAGATAATGATATATAAAGAAAGATATAAAGTAGAGTTAGAGGATATTGGAAGAGAGAATAAGATAGACAACAAAAGAATCGTTACGATTATGGAGGATATTGCTGGTTCTCATTCAGATAAGGTTGGATTGGGGGTATCGGCATCTGCTATTAATAAAAAGGCGTGGGTATTGCTGGATTGGAAGATAAAAATCCTTAAAAGACCAGCTTACAATGAATATATAGATGCAAGCACATGGTCTAGAAAGTCTGATAGACTATGTGCATTTAGGGATTTTGAATTATACGACCAGAATGGTGAGTTATGTGCAATAGGTACTTCAAGATGGCTATATATGGATTTGGTAAGACGCAGACCTATTATTTTAGACAACAAAATGAACGATATATATGGTACTGAAACAGAAAAAAATGTATTCGATGAGGAGATAAAGAAGATAGAGCTTCCTGATTTGGATAATCTGCCAGATAACATTATGGTTACAGAAAAGCCATATTTAATACAGAGAAGAGATATTGATATTAATGGACATTTACATAATGTCAGCTATTTGGAAGCAGCATTAGAAGCTGTTCCAGAAGATATTTATAAAAATGTAGATTTTAACTATATAAGAATTGAATATAAAAAAGAAATCATGCAGAATGATAACATAAAAATAAAATGTCTTACAGATAATAATTATAACTGCCTTGTCATATTTGAAACAGATAATAAAATGAATGCAGTAGTTGAATTGAAATTATTATAGGTAACTATATAGAAAAAGTAATACTGTTGAAATTAAAAAGTATAATTATGTTGAAATCACAGTATATAACTGTATTTGTAATATAAAACTATATTATGTGACATAAATCCAATATTGTATTAAAGAATATATTGTAATATAAACATTATGTTTAAATGATAAAATAGATGATATAATATGACTACTTCGTAGTCACTTAGAAGTTTCTTCGAAACTTCATATGCGTGATAAAGCAACGCAAGGCATATGATATAATATGACTACTTCGTAGTCACTTAGAAGTTTCTTCGAAACTTCATATGCGTGGAAAAGCAACGCAGAAAATATGATATAATGAGCACAAGAGTGCTCATCTTAAAAGTTCCTTACGGAACTTTATATGTGCTGAAAAGCTGCACAAAAAATATGATATAATATGACTACTTCGTAGTCACTTAGAAGTTTCTTCGAAACTTCATATGCGTGGAAAAGCAACGCAGAAATTATGATATAATATAAATTATAAAATAAATGTATAATAACAATATAAGCTTAAATACAGTTAGAAATTGATTGAACAGAGTAGTTTACGATTAGACCAGTTATTGATATATAAATTTAAATATAGTTAGAAATTGATTAATGGATTTATAATTTAAAAGCTAACAGATTGATAGATTAATAAATAAAAGAGGAGCTGATAATAATGGGATTTATTAATAAAGAAAAGGTCTTAAGAGGTGTTGGTAAAGCTGTTGACGTCACTAATAATGCGGCGGATAAGGTTACAGATTATGTAAAAGAAAATGAACTAGATAAGAAGGCTAAAAGTATGGCTGATGAATTTGGTGATGCAATGAAATCAGTAGGAAAGAGCTTAGAAGATACATTTTCTAATATAGTAGGAAAGAAGTAAATATTTCAAATAAAACAATGCAAATAGAATGATAGACAAAATTATTAATACCAAGTTCACAATAATTCAGAGTAAATATTATTAAATATATTTTAAGCATCTGGATTCACGGAGGATTTAATGGATATATTTGATATAATTGGTCCGGTTATGGTTGGACCATCAAGTTCACATACAGCGGGTGCGGTAAGGATTGGATATATATCCCAGAAGTTGATGGGAGAACAGATAAAGGAAGCAAATATTTTGCTGTATGGTTCTTTTCTTGATACAGGAAAGGGACACGGAACTAATAAGGCTATAGTTGCAGGACTACTTGGAATGCAGCCTGATGATATGAGAATACCACATAGTATGGAGATTGCCGAAAAAAAAGGAATAAAGGTGACATTTGGAAAATCAACGCTGAAAGAAGCACATCCTAATAGTGCACAGATTATATTAACAGGTATTTCTGGAAAGCAGCTTGAGGTTGTAGGTGAGTCACTTGGTGGTTCAAGAATAAATATCGCACAGATTGATGGAATAACAACGAATTTTTCGGGAGATTATCCAACTTTAGTTGTGCATAATCAGGATCAGCCGGGGCACGTTAGTGAAGTGACATCAATGCTTGCACACAAATCCGTGAATATTGCAACTATGCAGTTGTATCGTTCTAACAGAGGCGGTGATGCAGTAATGGTTCTGGAATGTGATCAGGAGATACCACGCGAAGGCATAGAATGGCTCAAAAAGGTTGAAGGAATAACTAAAGTAACATATTTATCGCAAAAGGGAGATTAAATAATGAATTATCATTCTATAAATGATTTGGTGGAATTATGTCATAAGAACAATGCACAGATATGGCAGGTTATTATGATGGATAACGCACACGAGCGTATGGTTTCCGAAGATAAGATTTTTGAAAATATGCGTGTGATGTATAAAGCTATGAAAACTGCAGATAATAATTATGATAAATCTCTTAAGTCACCAAGCCGGATGGCAGGTGGTGACGGAGAGCTGATGTATCAATATAACAAATCAGGCCGGAATATATGTGGAGATTTTGTTGGAATGGTTATGGAAAAAGCTCTTAAAATGGGAGAGTCTAATGCGTGTATGCGTAGAATAGTAGCTGCACCTACAGCGGGGTCTTGCGGAGTAATTCCAGCGGTATTTATATCATATGAAACATATTTTAAGGCACTTGAAGATGATATGGTTAAGGCGTTGCTGATTGCTTCAGGAATTGGAGCAGTTATAGCAGAAAATGCTTCTATAGCCGGGGCATCAGGAGGCTGTCAGGCAGAGATTGGAAGTGCAAGTGCAATGGCGGCGGCAGGGTTGACATTTCTTCAGGGAGGAGATAGCCTGCAGATAGTTAATTCGAGTGCATTGGCATTAAAGAGTATGTTAGGTCTTGCATGTGATCCGGTATGTGGACTTGTAGAAGTTCCTTGTATTAAAAGAAATGTTGCGGGAGCTATGAATGCAATAACGGCTGCACAGATGTCTATGGCAGGTATTAAAAGTGTAATATCACCAGATGAAGTTATTGATTCAATGCAGAGAATTGGTGCGGCAATGCCATCAAGTTTAAAAGAAACAGCCAGAGAAGGTCTTGCTATAACACCAACGGCAGAATTAATTGTAAGCGTTAACATATAGTTACAAAAGTTAGTAATTATCTATGTTTCACGCACACTAAAATTTTATAACATAATAACAACTGAATATTAAGTGTGGAAGATACCAGAGGTAATTGTAGCCTTTGGTATCTTTTTTTATTTTATGTTAATTTTATGTTTATTGAAGGAGAAGTGATTATGACAGCAGATGATGTATTTAATAATTTATTGGAGTTAATAGGAAAGCCGTTTGATTATGATGATGTTGTATGTGCATTTGAAGATTATGAAGAAAATGGAGAATGTTCTGTGTATGTAGGCGAAAGTAGTAACGATGGATATAGTTATATTGCTTATATAGATGAAGTAAACAGTACGCAGTTTTTATTTAAAACAGATGATAATGACGTGATAAAAGCTGTATATATGAAAGGCAGGTAAAAAATGAGGCAACATAAAAAGTATGTATACCTTAATTATGATATGAGATGTCAGCTTGAAAAAATGTTGAAGGCAGGAATTTCTAAAACCGAAATATCTCAAGAATTGAACGTCTCTGTACATACGATCAACTATGAATTAAGGAAAAATAATATGACTGCATTAACATACGATGCAAATAAAGCACAAAAATATAAGCTGCTTAAAGGAGGAGCAAGTGTATAAAGATGTAACAGAAGAATTTGTCGTAAACGTCATTAAGACACAGACAAAAATGATAGCACAAATTCACAAAGAGTTGCTTAAGATCTTTAGTTCGTCTGGTAATGATGATCTTATTACAGCTGCGACATTTCATTCGGAATTACACGAAGCAACTTCTAAGACAAATGCAAAGCACGATTTGCACGATGTATACGAGCAATACCGTAAAATCAATTACGAATGGGATATGAGCGTAAAATCATATGCCAGGGAACTTGTAGAAAAATTAGAGTCTATTAACAGAATAATAGCCTGTTATAACAACTTGAAGCAGAAAGAGAAGCTTGTACTTGATATGTTATATATTCAGCATAATTTCAAAGAGGGAAAAGTTATTCTTGATAAAGAACATAATATTCCCGAACGTACAGCGTTACGGATTAGGAAGACAGCAATAGATAACATACTGAAGATGTATTACAGCTCATCAAGCAATCTTGAATTGTACAAGGTTGATAAAAATAAAAATAACAAGTACCGCTAAGGGGTTGGCGATGTGACGGAATCCGTCATAAGAAAGGAGTCAATGATGAAAATTATTACAGTATGGAATTTAAAGGGTGGAACTGGTAAGACTACAACAACATTTAATCTTGCAGCAAATCTGTCAAAGGATAATAAGATACTATTGATTGATTTGGATATGCAGGCAAATTTAACATCTTTCTTCGATGTTGATACAAAGAGATATAAAACTAGCAGACCGGATATAGCGGTTTTACTGGGCGATAACAGGCTTGTATCAAAGAGCGTATATCATTCAAGATTTGATAACATTGATTATATCAAAGGATCTAATGATGTAATGAATATAAGTCTGTCAGATATAAATGTACTAGGAAAAGTGCTGTCACAGATAACGTCAGATTATGATATCTGCCTGATTGACTGTCATCCGGATGCATCACTTGTATCTGAAAACGCACTTGCAATAGCCGATTTAGTTCTTATACCTATCAACTTAGATGGATTCTCTAGAGATAATCTTAATCTTGTAACTAAAGAAATGATACAGCTTGAATCCCAGTGCGGAGAAATCAATTACAGAATATTTGTAAACAAACTAAAGAATTTAAGAAGCCAGAGACTTGTGTATAAGGATTTAGTAGAAAATCATGATTATCCATTGTTGTCTACAAGTGTATCAGATTATTCAGGAATACAGAGTGCATTGTTAAGGCACAAGCCTCTGTATATGCACAGAAGCAAATCTTTAGTTAATGAAGATTATACAGATCTTGCAAATGAAGTAACAGATATACTTGATGGAATGGGGGATAGATAATTATGCCAAAGTTAGATAATTTCTTTTCAAATAATAAGTCAGAGAAAGAGCAGATACTTACTAAAAAAATGCACCCACAGCTTATATCCGTCAAAAACTTAGAAGAGTCAAAGTTACAGTACAGGGATATTCCACAGGAAGATGTAGAGAAACTTGCAGATTTAATAGAACTTGATGGGGAAGTATTACAGCCACTTCTTGTAAGGAAAGCTGGCGGTGATACATACGAAATACTTGCAGGACATAAAAGATACAGAGCGTGTAAGTATCTTTCTGAAGTAAGAAAATTAGAGCAGTTCGCAATGCTGCCCTGCTACGTTAAGACAATGACAGATGCACAGGCAGAATTTGCAGTTTATAGCACAAATGGATATAACAGAAAGACAGATTACGAAATAATGCGTGAAGTAGAGGGAATGTCAAGACTGCTTAAAGAAAATCCGGAGCTGTTTCCGGAAGCTGCCAGCGGAAGACTTGTTGAGAAGCTTGCAAAGATAATGAATATGTCAAAGACTACTGTACAGGAATACAAAACTATAGCAAATAATCTTTCGGATGAGGCTATGGATAAATTTAAGAAAAATGAGATAACAAAAGAGTCTGCAAAGACATTAGCAGGTCTTTCATCAGAAGAACAACAGCAGGTAATAGCAACTGGTGTAACAGAAACTAAAGATATCAAAGAGGCGGCAAAAACAATAAGGAATCCTTCAATGTCAGAAATAAAATCTGCATTCAATGCAATGTATAAGTCTGCACTTTATCCGGGATTTGTAGTAAGAAATTATTCTTCGTTGGAAGAGTGCTTTAAGGAAGAGGAAGGACGTTCACATTCTGGACATGCAGAATACAGACTCAATTATGAATGCAGTCTTAGAGGTATAAAGATAAATAATCGTAAAGAAATAACCTGGCATGAGTTCGTAATGGCAGCAACAGAAATGGGTCTGTATAATCCGGATGATGTATATAATAAGCCTTCCGATGCTGAGATAAAGCTTACATATAATAGTCTTACAGCTAATGCAGACATAAAAAAATATACTTCTGCAAAGCTGTTAGAAAATTATATGAATGATACTTACAGACACCGAGAATATTTAAGCTCTACGCTTTCTTATAGCTGTTCTTACAGAGGTATTACTATTAATCACAAAGAAGAAATAACCTGGCACGAATTTGTTATGGCATCGTTACGAATGGGGTTATATACATTTGAAGATAACGATTGTGATAAAGAAGAAGAACAGATACCAGGACAGGATGATATATATAATCATCCAGAGTATCTGCCAGATAATAATGTGACGGATTTCGTCACAAATCCAGATACAAAAGCAGAAAATCTGGTGCTAAATATAACAGAAACACAGCGAGTTGCTGATGTGCAAAGGATAGGTAATTGTCCATTCTGTAATGCGCCTTTAATCTTTATAAGCAATCGAAAATATTGTGGAAGCTGTGGAAAAGCTATCCTGTGGAATGAAAGGGGCAATTATGATGAAATATAAATCTAGAGGTGACAATTGGTACGAAGTGCTTGGCAGTAATGCCAAGCAGGAAACAATGATATTTTCAATATCAAATTATGTAACAGATAATTTGAAAGATAAAAAAGATATCCATGTTATATGGCATAAGCATGGAAAGACTAAAAAATTAATGAAAAGTCATATATGCTTACATACTTATGTAAGGGACTCTGAGGGTAATTGTTTTGGGCTGTATAATCCAACAATCCGCAATGATGGACAAATTAATTTCAGATGGGTGTTAGAAGATACACCCGAAAACGAAAAGAAAATAATTGATGAATGTATAAGATTATTTGAGTCTGCAACAGGAAAGAGTGCAACAGACAGAAAAATAGAGCGTGTAATGGAAGCTGCAACAGAACGAAAGCTTGAAGTCGTGTATGAGCTTCCTAAAGGCTGGAAAGAAAGGAATTGTGCTACAGATCCAGCAGGAGCAGTAACTATAGATAACAACAAAAAGCATTTTATACATATTGACGGAAGAACGAAGAAGAATCCTGAATATAAGAAAATGCTTTTGATTAAATAGGCGGTTCATAGATTTATCTATGTCACAATATCACAAATAAAATACACAGGGCTTATGCCCTGTGGGAAAGGAGCAGTATGACAGAAGATGAATGGAAAATCGTTGAAGAAGACTTAAAGATAATAGGTAATCCTGTAAAGCTTAGAATTGATAATTATGATATTGCACTGAGACTTGGACAGATAAGTACATACAAAAATGGAATATTTATATACATTAATGGATATATGAAGGGAATATGGCTTGCCAGAGAATGTGAGGAACGTAAGAGATTTCTGCAGAAACACGAACATAATTTATATGACAATAAAACAAATAAACAGATATCTAGATTGAGTAAAAAGAAACGCGCAGAGCTAGGGTTAGATGGTAAATTAAAATATGTTACATATACATCATACTGGACAAGTTTCAAACAATTAAAAAAACATCTGATAGCTAACAATGAAAATATATCATTAAATTAATGTATAAGTATGTGACGGATTCCGTCACAAAAGAAAGGAAAAATATGAATAATAAAGATAATAAAGTAATCGTTTTAGACATTGAAACGACAGGTACAGATATTAATTCAGATGAAGTATTACAGATATCAATAATAAATGATAAAGGTAATACATTACTAAATTCTTATGTCAGACCAGAGAAACATACAGAGTGGAAAAATGCAGAGATGATACATAGAATTAGTCCTGAGAAAGTAAAGACTTCGCCTGCAATCAGTGAATTAAAAAAGCAAATACAGGAAATAGTTGATAATGCAGAACTTATTGTTGGATATAATCTTGACACATTTGATATACCATTTCTTGAAGAATCTGCAGGTATTAATTTCAAGGATAAAGAAACATATGATGTAATGCTTGCATTTGCACCAATATATGGAGATTACAATGAGCGTTATGGTAATTACAAGTGGAAATCTTTAAGTATATGTGCAGATTACTATGGTTATGAATTTAACGCACATGACAGTTTAGAGGATGTAAAGGCAACCCTGTATTGCTATGAAAAGGTAAAAGATTATTATGAAAACACTGAGGAGATAAAGGAACAGAAAATAAGCATAAAATTATAAATGTGTGACGGATTCCGTCAAAAAGGAAGATGAAGATATGAGTATAAAAACAAAAAATATAAAACAAAACAAGGAAGTACGTTTGAATTTTGGCAAAGCTAAATTAATTTAGGAGGCGTAGAAATGAGAATGTCAAATATGGGAATTATGGCTGTTTTTCCAGCTATGATGATTGCCGTCTGTGGTCTTCCGTTTGTATTGATACAATTATTTAGAACTTCATTAAAAGAAGATGAATATATGAAAAAAGCACATAAGGTAAAAGGAAAAGAGATTTCAAATAAGTATGTCCAAGGTCTTAGAGCTGATGAAACTACTATTCTATCTCAAAGAGAAGATGAAGTATGGGTTTGGTATACATACGAATATAAGGGAAAAACATATAAGGCTAAGATACGCTGGAACAAAACTACATATCTTAACCTTAAATCAAAGGAGGTAGATTTATATTTTGTTAAAAATCCTCGAAAGGTTGCAACAAATTCTAAGGCTTTAGCTGATACACAAGTGCACTGGTTAAGACCTATCTTAATTTTCTTTATTATAGGATTGATAACTTTTTGTTAATAAAGAAGCAGTTTTAAAAGCATTTTATAGCACTATTTAATGTTTTTAATAAGAACAAAAGAAATTTAGGAGAGTATATATGAAAGGACTAAAAGACAACAGACAAGATAATAAATCATATACAAAGCTTATAAGAAAAGCAGTCATAACAGTTGTGTTATGCGTAATTATGTATATAGCATACCGGAAACAGCTGCCTGTTCCAGCGGCTGTTACCACAATAATAAGAATAGCAAGTACAGTAGGCCTTATATACATACTTGTATCATTCAAAGCGGAGGATTAGGTATGAATGGAAGAATAAAAAAGAATGATTATTATACAGGATGCTCATACTGCAAGCGATTATTCTGTAACGAAAATTACGATATGAGCGAGTATGCTTACAGCTTACAATATAACGGAAGAAAGTTATATTTCTGTGGCTTTAACTGTATGATGAAGTTTAGGAGGGAACATATGCAGAAGCCTTTAAGAGGTTTCAACTGTAAGCATAGTTAATCTAATTATCCCTTTCCAGAATATGTTATGTATAGCTGTAGCCTCAACGCACGAAAGGGACTCCAGGCATTTTGCCTGGAAGTCATCATTGACACCCAGATGTATCAACCCCTCAAATACATCTGGGTATTTTTACAAGGGGAGCAAGGAGAAAAATTATGAAACTAATTGATGTAGAAACAGTGTATGGAACATTTGCACCAAATATCCGTTATACCGGAAATGAAATTATGGCACTGCTTATGCAGCAGCCAGAAGCCTATAACATTGAAAATGTAATAACAGCAATTAAAAACAGGAGTGAAGATTATAATGCTGGTGTCCGTTTACACGGAAAACCACAGACTATGCTTACAGATGATGCCGTATACATAGTAGAGAATGGATACACATTATAGCAAATAATTAACGAAAAGGACAATTAACAATGAAGTATTTTGACTTTTATTATGGGGACGAGTCTGAGCAGTACAGCTTTTACACCGTGCCTAAAATGTTTTTTGACAACGATAAATTTAAAGATTTATCACCAATGTCAAAACTGTTATACAGCTTTCTTCTTGACAGAATGAGCCTGTCAAAAAAAAGAAACTGGATAGATGACAAGAACAGAGCATACATAAAATACAGCCTCAAAGCAATATGTAATGATATGTGTGTAAGCAAAAATTCTGTCATTAAATATATGAAAGAATTACAGAATTTTGGGCTGATAAGGAAATTATCAAAAGAGGGAATGGAAGACATAATATATGTGATGGACTTCTCGAAGTTTAATCAAGTAGATTATGATATTCAAAATGTAATTATTAATAATACCAAATCAGAAATCATACCAGCAAAACAGCCAGACGAAGCAACAGCACAAAATGTACAAGTATATGATACATATGCACCACCTGAATTTTCGGTTATAGAACATAGTAAAAAAAGTGGAAAGCAAGGTTGTATGGAAGTCCATACCCTGATGACCAGTCCAAAATCTGAACCGGTTCAAAATCTGAAACAGTCCAAAACTTGCACCAGTTCAAAATCTGAACCGGTTCAATATTTGCACCACCCTCACCAAAAATCAAATAATAATATATATAATATAAATAATAAAATATTCAACTCTGTAAGTGATACAGATAGGATTGATAGATATATATATAAATCTTATCCATCTATCAATCATAATAACAGTGCAGATGATAATACAAATACAGCTGACAGAGAACTGGAAGGACAAACTGAATTTTCTGAGTATGATTTTGTCTGCGGACAGGTGAAGTCTAACATCAGCTATGATGAGATGATATCAAGACCAGAGTGTTCTGACTGGTATAATGATTATTACGGTCTTGTTGTTGAAATTTTAACAAGAAAATCAGACGTAATAAAAATATCCGGAGAAGAATATTCTATGCAGCTTGTAAAGCAGAGATACAGTCTGCTTACCGCAGAACATCTTGTATATGTTCATAACCAGGTAAGTAAAGCAAGAGGTATTAAGAACATAAAAGCATACTTAATTAAGTCATTGTTCAATGCACCTGTAACACATATGTCATTTGTAGAGAGTAGCAATAATACAGATATTCCTAAAACAGAAGCCGGAAGTAACAGCAATGTAAAATATGCGGCAAACCGCTTTAATAATTTTGCACAGAGAGAGAAGAAACCATCTGACTGGTACAACAAACTTCTGAATAATAACGATTAAGGTATTAAAAAGGTATTTTAAATATGAAAATTCAAAGAGAATATAATTTTAGTAGTATTAATAAAAAAGTAACAATCATTTTTGATGATGAAAAAGATAAAGAACGTATTAGGACTTATCAAGAAATATGTGCTAGACAATATGAATTATATTTATGTAGCAGAGATTTATTTTCTTTGTCTGCACGTTTTACAATTGCAATAATTTTTTCATTTCCTTTATTTATTCTATTTAATATAAAAATAAGTCTGTTCTGTTTACTTTTTATATGTTCTATATTAATAGATATTATTTGCTTTAATTATGTAAAAATAAATGAAAAATATGCCAGAATGTGGGACGCAGATTATTATTGTGAAGAAATAATAAATGACATTGATAACTTATTAAAATACAGTGACTATAGAGTAGATTATTCAGGTGGTTACTGGCTGACGTTTTGTAAATATGGGGTGCCCCCATTTCATTTAACAATAAACACTCAAATCCCTGATGAAGATTTTTATATAGAATTATACACAGGAAGTTCAGGATGTCCTCATTGGATAGTTTATACTTCATTTTATGAAAGATATAATTTACTATTGCGGTAGAAAAAAGTTAAAAATCATATTAAATAATAATACAATTGAAAGATAGGAAATATGAATACAAACATTGAAAATACAAGGATAATATTTGATATAGTAATACATTCTGGTTATATGATATGTGGCATACTTGCGGGATTGTGCTGGATTATATTTATTATAGTAAAATGTATAAATGAGATAAAATTTAATAGTAATATCGTAAATGCTAAAGAAACAGCATTTTTATATTTGTTAATGCTGATATTCCTGTTGATACTTATTTCTGGGTTAATTGTTTGTTGCTATATTATTATTCGCAGTGATTTGATAGATATAGGAATATTGACATAATTGTATCAATTTATAAAATGTGACGGATTTCGTCACGCATCATAGTCAAAAGCAGGATAATATTGTAGAATGGAGATTGAAAATATATGATTGATGTAACAAGTATGTCTGAACAGTCACAATTGTTTATAATGTGGTTGCAGATTATATTAATTATACTATTAATATTAAGATTGGGGAGGTTAGCATTATATTTTATTAAAAAAGATAACGATAAATTTAAAAAACTGGTAAGCAGTCTGTCGCAGCTGTTGTATCCGTCAATATATTTATTTGCTGTTACGTTAAATTATCGACATATATCTTCTGTATTGATAGATTTGCTGACTATAAATTTATTAATAAGACCATCTGTATATATAATAGCTGAAAGTGATAATGACAGGGATATACTATTAGTAAAAATATGCTATTTAATACAATTAGTGTTTTTATTGATGGATTTAATAAAAATAATGCTTGAAAAATGAAAAAGATTTTTAGTTTGTCATATAAGTTAGGGGAAAAGATATTATTACTGAAAAACAGTAATACTTTTAAAATATTTCCGGTAATAATATTTATTTCGTTTATAATTTTGCTTCGTTGTGTAACTAATCAATTAGCAAATCAAATAATATCTATATTATTTTATATTGTTATAGTATTATTAGAAATAATCTTGTTGTCAGATAAAGTCTTATTATCTGTTAAAGGATTTTTGGAGTATGGGATATTTCAATATATTCAATTACTTGGAGTAATAATTTTATTGTTATTATTTCTGAATGGTGAAATACTGACATTAGTTGTCTTTTATATAATAGTTGCATTTTTATGGTTTGGATACAGCATTTGTGTTAATAATAAAGTATCAACTATAGTTAATGAATTACTATCTGCAGCATTAGCAATTCTGGTGTTAATTAAAGATTTAATTGTAAGTGCACTGCCTACAGAAATTTTGGATGTGGAATATGAATTACCTATTATTGATAATGTATATAAATATACAGGTGAACAGCTGTTTCAATTAGCATTTAATTGTTTAGTTACACCATTTTTGATAATAAATATAATTGCACTGTTACTATGTACAGTAAAAGGCTACTGGATAGATAAATATAATGATGGTAAAGATATAACAGAAGATATGTTACCAGATGATATAGAGCAGAAAGATATTATAGATGTGTTGTTCAATAGATTTATTCATAGAAAATAAAATGTGACGGATTCCGTCACAGGAAAGGTTATATTTATGATATATACAATAAATCAAATCAGGGAGAAAAGCAAACATATATTTGATAAGCAGGATTTTGTGAAAGAAGCATACCTGTTTGGCTCATATGCCCGATGTGAGGCAACAGAAAATAGTGATATAGATTTTATGATAGTTTTAAATAGAAAAGTAGGTATGGAATTTTTTGGATTATATCATTTCCTTCAGGAGGAGTTTGGAAAGAAAGTTGATGTTATAAGCGAAAAGGAAGCTTATGATATTATGCCTGAAAGCATAGAAAGGGATAAGGTAAAAATATACAGCAATGAATAGTAAAACAAGATTGATGTTTAATCTGGCATATATACATAATTATATAAATGACATACTGGATATGTGCAATGAACTTGATAACAATTATCCTGTCATATTTACAGATAAGAAAAGCCAGTATGCAATTAATATGTGCTTTGTACAGATAGGTGAGCATTGCGCACAAATAAGAGATAATAATAAATCATTTTATGATAATAATGAGCTGAAGCTATATCAGATAAAAGGAATGAGAGACAGAATAGTCCATTCATATGGTAAAATTGATTATGATATTATTAAAGAATCTATCAGTAAAGATATACCAGTGTTAAAAGGAAAAATAGAGAATATAGTAGATGAAGATATTCTGGACAATCCATATTTGCTGTATGAGACAGAATATGATGATTATATAGACGAAAAATATAATGCTCCAGAAAATAGTTATGAATATACACCAAAATTTTAAAAGACGTATTAAAAGTATTTTAATAATTAAAGTGGCTTGGCTTTTATAATTTTATATAACAAAGGAGATGTATATGTATGAATTCGATACTATAAAAAGATATATAGAAATGTTTGATATTGATGACTATAAATCAGTAATTATTATCAGTCTTTTTATATTATTATTATCAACAAGGATATTTAAAGCAATTCATTTATCAAAAGAAGAGCTGATTTTTATAAATAAAAAAGATTCCTTTTTAAGAAATAGCTTTGTAGATTTATTTCTATTTATTTGTCTAGGATTTATAAATGCTTATTTTGTACAGTTAGAATATTTAATGGTTTATGGATATATATATATACTATTATATTTATTAATAGTAATAATAAAAATAGGCATATGTTTTTGTAAAAAAATAATGAACTATTTTAGACAAAAAAATAATGCGAATATAAAATTAAATAATAAAACAAATGGAGTTCTTTTTGATATTAATATAAATAGCAGTTATGCTACATTAACTATTATAATATTTGGAATAATATTATCAGATGCAATTTGTAACAGATATGAAATAAATATTATTAGTGTTTCTGTTTTAATGGCAGTTATAGAAACGATATTAATGAACTTAATATTGTTTAAAGACAATAATAACAGGGCAGATTTTTATATAAAAGAAAATAAAATAAAATGGTATATCTATAAAAAAATCAATGTTAATTATATATTATGTGGGAATAAAATTAATAGGAGTGAGAGTGATAAAATAAAACTTATTAAAAGTGATCCTAATTTGATATTTTATAGAGTGCCATCTGAAAAGCAGAATGAATAAATCAGAAAGTCTAATTTAGAAAAAAGTTTTGTGAGAATTAGCTTTGAACAAAAAACTTGAATAAAATTCATTGTATCAAAAAAAGAACAATCGGCATATATACATATAATTGCAAATAAATATCATAAAAATATAGTGAACCCAGATAAACCCAGTAAACAAGCGTGAGAACAACTAATTTCAATTTGTCAATAGATTTGGCAAAAGTGGCACTAAATGGCACTAAATGGCACTAGATGGCACTAAAAAGATGTGTTACAATATAATTGTCAGAGGTGTAAGAAAGTTATCCAATGACAGTTCAATTTTGTAAATTTCTCCTTTGTAGCTTTGTTTGTTGGTAGGAAAATAAAGTTACAATACATATTATCCCTGTTAGATTATTGCTGCGTACAGAATATTTCTGGCAGGGATTTATGTAAAACTTAATAATATTGTCTTAGACTTAATTTAGGATTTGAATCAGAGTTATTCTGCTTCAAGTCCTTTTTTAATGTTCTTATGGATAAAATTGACAATTTAAGAATAAGATGTGACGGAATCCGTCACGCAGGAAGGAGTGTTAATAATGCTAGGACTAAGCATAGGTGACATATATAATGAATTCAGGAAAATAATAAGAATATCCGGCAGATTAAAAAATATCTGTCATAGGCTGAAAAAGCAAGTAACATTAAATACTATAACATCACAAGGAACGCAGACTGAATCAGTCGGTGTTCCTTTTTTAGTGTTCTGTAACCGGAGACACTGTATACGTCCTCCACCATTAAATTAATCAGATAAGACTTAATTCAGAATTAAAACGTGACGGAATCCGTCACATATACAGAATATAAAAATAAATACGTTATTTAAAAGGAGATTATAAAAGATGAAAGAAATTATCAAGACACACTTAAAACCAATCATTGCAGCAGCAATTCTTATCGCACTTATGGCGGTAATACTTGCTTTATTATCACCAGATGGAGTTGTAGCGACAGCATTCCAGACAATGCTTACAACAATATTCAATAAAGGTATTGATGCAGGAGGATTCTAAAATGGCAGATGAGGATAAGATTTTAACTGGTATTCTCACTAAGGAGCGACTTAAGCCGCTCCTTCCATTTTTAGAGAATAATGAGATTACAGATATAGACTGGCACGGTAATTCGCTGTGGGTCAACACGATACATAATGAGTCAGTAAGAATACCTGATAATGAACATTCAGTAACAAGTGAATATATGGATGGATTTGTAAGTAATATCGCAAATTCACAGTCAAAGTACTTTAATAAGCAGAATTACAAGCTTGAGGCAGAGTCAGAAGAACTTTGTTTAAGAATAACGTGCCTTCACGAATCAGTGGCCAAGACTGGGACAAGCGTATTTATAAGAAAGACTACCAAGGAAACACGTTTTTCTTATGACAGCCTGATTAAATCCGGATACTGTTCAAAAGACACACTTAACCTTTTAATCAATGCCGTGCAGGGAAAATTAAATATTGTAATATGCGGAGAACCAGAGGCAGGAAAGACAGAATTTGGTAAGTTCCTGTCTATGTATATTCCTGATAATGAGCATACAGTAACCATAGAGGATACCCTTGAATGGCATTATAAGGATTTGAAGCCAGGAGCTTCGCATACATCACTCCAGGTCAACGAAGTGTTCACATACACTGATGCCTTAAAAGAATGTATGCGAATAAATCCTAAAAGGATACTGCTTAGTGAGGTACGTTCGGTTGAAGCCAAGAACCTTATTGAACTGTGGAATACAGGCTCTAAAGGAATAACAACATTGCATACTGACGATGTAAGAAAAATTCCAGACAGGATGTTAAATATGATGCCTACAAGACTGGATGCTGAAAGGCTCCGCAATAATATTTATGAAAACCTTGATATTGGAATTCTGATCAGACGTAAAAAAGTGGGAAATGTAATTCAAAGATATATAGACCAGATTGCGTGTTTTTCAAGAATTGATGAAGAAAATCTGTGTCGTATGATCCTTGAAGATGGCAGGCTAGTTAATAATAAGCTTCCAGCAGACAAAATGTCAGTCCTTTGCAAGGCTGGCATTGATAATCCATTTATTTGGGCAGATAAGGAGAAAAAATGAAAAACAAAAAGAAATATGAAAAGACCAATCTTATAGCTGAAATAGAAAAATTCGGCTATAAGGTATCAGTTAAATCCCTGTTAGGGACATTTGCTTCAGTTGTTGCTGGCTGTATCGCAGCAGGCTATCTTTTTAAGCTGAAGCTGATAGGATATGTTATTGTGTGTATTGTGGCAGTTATGTGCACATTCAGTATAATATATCAGTCGTATAAAGCAAGATATGAGCAGAGAAGATTTTCGGATGTGAGTATCTATCTTGAAAGAATGATATATTACTTCTCAAGTGGAATAACAATTCTTGATTCACTTGAGCTTATAATAAAAGTCTTTCCATCTGGTGAAATGCACGATGTACTGGCTAAGGCAATCGGCATAATCAGGACAGCAAATGTATCAGATGCTGATAAGGCTGCACTTGATGAGATAGAAAAGGCTTATCCGGTAAAGAGAGTAAAGACATTGCATAAATTTATGCTCCAGCTCCAGAAAAACGGTGGAAACGCCGAACTTGGAAAGAACATACTTCTTGCAGACAGACGCAACTGGGTGGACAGGACAATGGAATTACAGGCAGGAAAGCGTAACTTTAAACGTGATATTGTTATAGTGATTGCAATTGTTACAGCTATGTGTCTGTTTGCAATATATGTTCCGCAGTTTGTAAAGCAGTTCAATGTGGATATATCACTTAATCCGCTTGTACAGGCAACATCAGTAATGCTGCTGTGTGCGGATATTTTGATATATACACATATAAATAAATTTATGTCGAAAAACTGGCTTGATGAAAAGCCAGAAAAAACAGATGAAGAATGTAAAAAGATATATGACAATTATTATAATGATAATACAAAAAGTGATGTCATTATTGCAGCTATATGTTCAGCTGTCACAGTTGTAGCAGGTGTTCTTTTGTATTCAAAGATACATTCAGTATTTATATTTGCAGTGATGGCAGTACTGGTTATATTCTTTATAAAGTCACCAGCTTTGGGAAAGAAAGAAGCAAGAAAACAGATACAGAGAATGATAGAAATAAGTTATCCGGAGTGGCTTTTACAGGTAAGCCTCTATCTTGCAACAGAAAATGTTCCGGTGGCTATGACAAAGTCGTATGAGGAAGCGCCAGGTATTATTAAACCTGCATTGTTTAAAATGCTTAAGGAACTTGATGCAGACCCGGCTTCATCAGAACCATACAACAACTTTTTAAAAGAATTTAACGTAAATGGTGTCGAGGAGTCAATGACAGCATTATATAGTCTTGCAGCTTCGGAAGGCGGAAACATCGAAGATGAATTTTCAAATCTGATTAAAAGAAACAGTGAGTTAAGCAATAAGGCAGAGAAGCTTAAAAACGAGGACAAACTGTTTATGATGCAGCTTAATATGTATCTTCCAAGTGCGGTATGCTGCGGTAAGATGATATGTGATTTTATGATACTGTTCATCACATTCTTCTCGACTTCAATGAGCCTTATTTAAAAATGTGACGGATTCCGTCACATTTAAGATTCAGATGAATATAAAAAACAGATATGCGCAAAGAAGCAGCGCAGGAATGGAGATTAATATGTCACAGATTATAAAAGTATATCTGTCACTTTTTATGATTACCATAATGGTCCTTCTGGGTATCAGTCTTATAGGTGCAGATACAGGGGTATCAAATGCGAGAGCCTATCATGATTCGTGCGTAAAGCAGATAGAAGAGAGCAATATGTCACAGACAGTGATAGACAGCTGCAAAAGCAATGCGGCAGGTCTTGGCTACACTGTTACAACTAACAATATAACAGATGAGAAGAATAAGGTAATAGCAGTTGAGGTTGTAACAGATTACAGTTATAAAATTCCGTTCCTTGGGATTGATAAGACACATACATTAAGAAATATAGCAAGATAGGATGTGACGGATTCCGTCACATCTTAAGGAGGATATATGGAATACATAATAGAGCATTACACAGGCAGCATTGTAATAGCTGCAATATCAGTTGCATTTATAACATTGATTTCACAGATATTAACATATGTTAATATTCTGTAGAGGAGCAGACAGATGAAATATATAATAGAAGAACATCTTGATGCAATTATCGAGGGAGCTGGAGCAGTAGGATTTATAGTTATATTCCAGACACTCTTTTTAAATGGAATAGGGGCACAGCTTATTTCAAATATTGTATCAGGATTTTGTTAGGAAAAGAAAGAGGATAAAATGAAAGACATAATAACAGTATTCCTTAAAGCGGTACTCGCAGGTGCAGTTATGGCTGCCCTGCTTCTAATCTTTTCAAATATCCAGCTGACAGTAAATGGCAGCGAACACATAGGCGTGATGAGCATACTGGGTGCTGTAGCAGATAAAGAAAGCGTACAGTATGATTCGCTTACAGATGTTGACACGTTCCAGAATATTGTATCAAAGCCAAAGCCGGTGATAACATATACACAGCCAGAGGTTGTAAGCTGTAATGAAGCTGTAAGCCTTATAGGCTGTTTTTCAGTTACTGGATATAATGGAATGAATTACTTTACTGATAATGCTATAAATGAATTTCCTGATAAAGCATACATTAAAAATGTTTTGAAGGAAGACAGGGCAACATCAGTGATGTACTTGTATGATGGAGCAACAGGAAGCATTACATTTGCAGAAGCAGGTGTGTACTTTGTCACTATTGCGGTAAGGGATGATGATAACAGGGAAAACACAATGACAGTAAAAATGCCTGTCAGAGAGGAGGCATTATGAAGAATGTAGTTACAGGCATAATGATGTCAATAATGATGGCACTTTTTATCATAATAATACTGACAACAGATGACAGGATAATAAGGATTAATGAAGTTAATACGGCTCTGGCTGATGCACTTGACGAAAGCTTAAATGTACTTGATATGGATAAGTACAGCATAGCAGACACAGATGAGCTTATAGCTGATGTAACGCAGGGGCTTCTTGTGCAGATAGAAAGTGATGCAGAGGTTATGGTAAATGTTATGGATGCCGATAAGGACAAGGGAATTGTAACAGTAGAAGCCGTGGAAAATTTCAGAAAGGCATCCGGATCTGCCGGACAGACAGCAGCAACAAGAACAATAATCCTTGAAAAACAGCAGGTACAGTATACCTATGATGAGGATGACAGACAGTATAATATCACATATCTTAATACAGATGGAACAGAATACATCACTTATAGTATTAAAAATAATAAACAATTAATAATACCGATTACTCCCGATGGTACATATTGGGAATACAACGGAAATCCCCTTGATACGGCTGTTAATGTGGTGTCAGATATGATAATTCAGGCTAAAAATTAAAAAACACTTGCATTAATTAAAATGTGGTATTATAATACAGCTATGAAGAGAATAACATATAAATACAAGGACAGGGCTGTATATAATGTATCAGGATATCTGTTGTGGACAGTCAAGTATAAAAGGTCTATACTTAAGGACGATATAAAAAAGCGCACGGAGGAGCTTATAACTGACTGCTGCAAAGAGCAGGAAATAGAACTTGAAATGCTTGATGTCCAGCCGAATTATATATATATGAAGATATCGTATTTTCCGGCTTTAAGCATTGAGGAAATTGTAAGAATGCTTAAGAAATCAGTAAAGCCAGTCTTACAGGAATTTCCAGAGATTAAGTCGAAGCTTCCAGCTTTGTGGAGCAGCTATTATATGGCATCGACAGAAGAGATAACACAGGAAGATATAAAAGATTATCTTGAAACACAGCCGACTTCACAGCGAAATGAGAATACAGATAAGATGGCAGCAAGATATACACCACTTACAGACGAAGAGAAGCGTATACTTGCATATGCAGACCAGATACGAAAAATGAAAAATATCAGGGGGAATGATTATGATTAAGAAGAATTTATTAAAGACAATATTAACAGCAACAGTTGTTGCAACGGTATTAATGACAACAGCCTGCGGAAGCAAGCAGACATCAGATAATACAACAGTACAGCAGGAGGCAGTAAAAGTTGTATCTAATGTAGATGTAAAGAGTGAAGCTGATAAAAAGGAATCAGAAAAGAAAGAAGAAGCAGATAAAGAGCAGACAACAGAAGCTGGCGAGACAACAGAGGAAACAAAGGAAGAAGCGGCGGATAATGCAGAACAGAATGATGAAGCTGTAGCCGGAGAGATTAATGAAACTTTTGAGGAACTTAAAGAAGCAGTAAATGAACCACAGAATACAGCAGAAGCACCGGTGCAGGAAGAGCAGGCAGCCCCAGCAGAGCAGCCAGCCGAAGCTCCAGCAGAAAATAATAATGCAGGAGCAGTTGATACAACACCAGAGGAACAGCCAGCCGCACCAGCCGCACCAGCAGAACCAAGTCCAGTCCCAGAGCCAACACCAGAACCAGTAGTAACACCCCAAGAGCCAGCGAAGCCTTCGGTAACAGAGGAACAGCAGCTTGTAGCAACTGGAAAGTGGATAAAGTATACAGATGATTATTTAGATGAGGGAAAAGTATATACATATTACGAATATAAAGACCCAATTACTGGATATTCAATGGTGGCTTGTTTCTGTGATGGCGCATTTCATCACGAACAATATGGTGATGAAAATGCAGAAAAGGCAATTTTTACAGCACACGGAATAAATGATAATATAACTTCATTCGAGCGTTTAATGAAGTTATCTAATTCATAACAGAAAATATAATAACATAATTAATTGGTGACATCTGATAAGAGTTAATTCTTATCAGGTGTCATTTTTATTACAAAGAAAGGAAGAATATGCTGAAGAAATTAAATAAAATGGTATTAATGACAGCACTGCTTATAACATTATTTATGTGTGTATTTAACAGTACAGAGGTAAAAGCAGAAAGTTACAATAATGGAGTGTATGAAACTACTATAGATGGAAAAATCACTATTAATTATACAGTGGAAGGTAGATTTGGTGAATATTCCAAAACTGCTATAGATGGCAACGGAACTCACTGGAGATGTGATGGGTTAATATTATCCAATACAACATCTTTTGATGTCCCTGTAAAAGTAACAATCAGAAGAAATGCAAACGGGCAGGCAGAATACTCTACATCTGTGAACAAATCGTCTGACTGGGATATGAGACAATTATGCAAAGCTCCAGGTGCTGATGAGTCAATGAAATCTTGGCTTATTGTACAGGGAAATGCAAATTTTAATTTCACATCTTCAGGCACACACGATTTGACAGATGTATCTTATAACTCAGCAAAAGAAGCAAGTGCAGATCTGACTTCAAAAGGCTGTACATTTAATGTAACAAAAATTTACGATAATAACCCTGACTGGGTAGTAGATAAGCAGAACTGGACTAAGAAGCAGGTAAACAGCATTACATTGTCTTTTACTTATCCAGCCGTTCCTGACTACAGGCTTACATTTGACCCTAATGGAGGAACATTTGATAACCAGCCACACGGCAATCTTTATAAAGACAACAGAAGTAACTGGGTGACAGTACAATATGATTATGACTGGTACACTTCAATGAGTGGTGATATACCATACAAAGAACATTATACATTTAATGGATGGTATATGTATCATTCAGATGGGAGCTGGTATGAACAGATATATGATAGTTCAGGAAACTGTATTAATAGCACGTCTTTGTGGGGACACTGGGATAACAGGTGGCATTACAGATATAATGGAGATGTTACATTATATGCGGGCTGGACACCAGATAACTATACCCTGACATTTGACCCTAATGGAGGAACATTAAGAAATCCCGGCAGCAACCTGTATAATCCGCAATGGAATAATGGAAACAGAGTAACAGTAACATATGATGCAGGAAATTTCTGCTCGATGAGTGATGACTGCCCTACAAGAACAGGATACACATTTACAGGCTGGTATTTAAAGGACAGCAATGGCAGCCTGTTCGAACAGATATACGATGCTGCTGGAAATGCCGTTAATGGTACTTCTTTGTGGGGACACTGGGATAATAACTGGCACTGGCGTTATGCAGGAGACGTAACTGTATATGCAGGCTGGAAAGCAAATCCGGATACATCTTACACAGTCAGACACTGGAAACAGAAGCTTTATATTGATAATACAACACAGTATACAAATGCAGATGCCCACAATGAAACAAATTATTTCATTGCTGATACAGATAACTTAAAAGGAACAACTGACTCACAGGTGACACCAGCAATCAGAAATTATGAGGGCTTCACAGCTCCTGATGTACAGACAGTCACCATAAAACCAGATGGAAGCCTTGTTGTTGATTATTATTATACCCGTAACAGATATAAAATAGATGATACGGATAATAATGATTCTGGCAATGATACAGGAAATACTGATTCAGATAAAGGAAATGGAATTGATAAAATTACCGGAGGCGGTGAGTATTTCTTTGAAGAAGAAGTGACAATGGAAGCATATGTAAAGACTGGTTATCACTGGCATAATAATGATGACTGCCACACAGATATAAGCAGATATCCTACAGGCTGGACAGTGACTAAGACAGGCTGCGGAATCGACAGATTTCTTGACGGAACTGGTTATGGCTCACAGAAGATTAAGTTCATTATGCCGGCACACGATGTATATGTAAAAGCAGATGCGACTAATAACAGCTATACAATAGCTTTTGATAACAACGATGGTACAGGTACAATGCCACAGGTAAGTGCGACATATGATGTGCCTGTAACATTGCCAGCCAATACATTTACAAGGATAACAGAAGCGGGAACAAGTACATTTCTTTACTGGAAAATTAAAGATAATAATTATGTAGATAATAGCGTAGTAAATAACCTTACAAGTGATTTCAATGGAAATGTTACGCTTACAGCAATCTGGGACGATACCCCGGTTATTACAGCACAGGAGAGATACTTCACAGTAGAAGACAGTCAGTCTGGCAGGATTACATTAGAAGAGCTTTTAAGCACTGCCAAGGTAACAGATGACTGGAACGATGATATTGCAGGTGAGCTTACAGTAAAGAATTACCACCCGGAGAATTACACACAGTTTAAGACAGATGGGGCAGTAAAGATTGTATATACAGCAACAGACAGCAGTGGAAATATCGCGGAAGTATCTGTTATGGCACATATAGTCGATACAGTGGCAGTAGAAGAAGAAAAAGATACATATGTGCGTTTCATAGGACCGGATTATTATAAGGAGTCCTATGAGAACGGAGGACTTGAGGAAAACAGCATATGGAGAAATGATCCTGAATATGCCGCAACGCTGGAGAGAGCAATGCAGAACAGATTAAGCATGACTTATGGATATAATGAAGCAACCTTCTTTAATATACCTATAAAAGCAAAGAAAGCGGCGAGTGAATCAAGAGACCATCTCGTTGAGCAGTGGGTATTTACAAAGGATGATATAAAAGCAGTCAAAGAGTATGTTAATGAACACGGCATAGGCAATATAAAGGAACCAGATGCACTTGCAAATTTCCGCCTGCAGTTTGCACACTGTAAGAAGCAGTAACAATATAAACATAATGTAAAAGATAAAAGCAGTAATAATTAAATAACCACCAAAAGGAACAGATATGGAGAATTATCCGTATCTGTTCCTTTTTTAATGCAAAATGTGACGGATTCTGTCACAAGAGGAAAGAAAGGAGCAGGCAATGGCAGACAGGAATAAGCCAGTGTCATCTGCAAGGCCGCCGCCGGACAGGTAACAGATGACTAAATAACAGGCATAAGATGTGACGGATTCCGTCACACTGGAAAGGACTAATTATGATATACGAAAACAACAAGAACTTCCCCGGGGCATTTGCAAATCTTGGAAAAGAAACGAATAACAGACAGACAAACGCAGCTGAACAGAATAAAAGAATTGTTAAGTATGCTGATTATATTTCAGCAATAAAAAAGAAAGGTACTTCAGATGAAAGAAAGTAAGAAGAATATGACGGAATCCGTCACAGATGAAATCGAAACCTTGGAAGATAATTTCAGATCGCTTGATAAAAATATGCAGGCAGAACAAAAAGAGCCTGATATATATTCAGCAAAGCTTCCAATAATTATTGAAGAACTGCGTTCACAGGATAAGCAGGTAGTAAGTGAAGATGAGTGGTGCAAGTATACAGCACTTGCCAGTGTTCCGGTTGCCGGAGCAGTGTATATGATGCTGCAGGGAGAAGAAAAGAATCTTAATAAGAGGAATTTCTTTCTTGCGGCATTTAAAACAAACATTGTGTATTCCGCAGTATTCATAATAATAAGCGTGCTTATTTTTTTATCAGGAAACCATATAGGAAAGAAAAATTCGTATACAGACAGACAGGAAGCTGTATCACAGGAACAGACAGTTGCCACAGATACTACATCTGGTGAAATTCCAGACGTAACATATTCATCAAATTCAACATTTGATTTTGAACTTGATGGGGTGAAAATGTCTTATCCCATAACAGCAAAGCAGCTTAAAGACAGTGGATATACATATCTTGCACAGTCTTCACTGCCATACCAGCAGGCTGTACTGTCATCATACAGCAATACATCAGGGACTAAGGCAGCACTGACAATAACATTGTCAGACACGCCGCAGGACGAGGTAAAGTGTAGTGAAATGCAGATTAACTTTTCCGACAGGACAGATTTTCTTGGACTTAATAAGCAGTCTGGAATTGACAAAGCAAGAAGTGTATTTGCAACAGCAAAAGAAGATGTAACAGATTTTGATGAGGGTACACAGACAGGAAGCGTTGTGTACAGCACTGGAACATTTAAAGTAACAGTTTCATTAAAGAATGGAACAGTATCATCAGTAACAATAAGATAATAAACAGGAGGACTCATTATGAGAGGAATGAAAAGAGATTTAGATACAAAGACAAAGAAAAAGCTTGTGCTGGCAGTAGTGCTTGCCCTGGTTATAGCGGCAATTGTGGCATTTGTAATAGTGCCGGCATCAGCAGCAAAATGGAAGGGTTTTATATTTTTTACAATCTTTATTGCAATATCAGGCATAGGCGTATTTACAGCGGCAAAGTCAGATAATGGAAATGGAAGATATTAAGGAGGCAGTGATTATGTGTAAGATTAGCAGCAAGAGAGCAGATGTGATTAATAAGATGGCAGCATTTGCACTTATCGGTCTGGTTGTATTTGTAACAATATATTATCCACAGGTATATGCGTTTGCAGCTGATGAAGCAGCCGCAGGTGCAGACCTTGTGAAAAATTCTGTTGGCAGGGTATATGACATACTTGCCGCATTTGTAAGTTCGGTGGGTTCAATAATAACATTGTGGATGATATTTGAGATGGGTGTAGCTGTACAGTCGCAGGAAGGCACAATGCAGGCTAACGGAATTAAGAAAGTGGGCGGTGGTCTTATTATGGTTCTTGCACCACAGCTTCTCTCAGCTCTTACGGCCTAAAGGAGCAGCTTATGGATGTATTAATATCACCAGTTGCGCTTGCAGCCCCACAATGGATAATAGACCTTCTGATGGGCGGCGGCATTTTTGCTATGGCACAGCAGTTATGGAATTTTGTTATGAATATAGTGCTTTCACTGCTTGGAATGAACCTGATAGATTTTCAGGCTTTAGGAGCTGGTGCGTGGGAATATATTAACAATACAGTATTTCCGTTTTTTCTTGGAATGGGTTCAGTTTTTTTAAATATGTTTGTTATGGCAGGTTTCTGCAGGCAGGCAAGCAACTTAAAAGAAGGAATAACAACGGAAGCACTGATTGAGATTTTTATTAAACTGGTTGCTGCGAATATGCTTATGCTCAACAGTCTTGAAATAATGCAGGAGATTAATTCATTTGCGGTTAAAGCAACAGGCTTTTTAATTAATTCATATAATGTTCCGTCAATAGTAGGTGATGATTATGACCTGGGCTTCAGTATTGCAATGTCAGCACTGGGACTTATTTACCTGATTATGGCAGGTGTATGTTCGATAACGATATTAATAGAAGTTGCAGGAAGATTTGTAAATCTGTTTATGCTGATTGGTGTTGCACCGGTTGCATTGTCTGCTTTAGCAGGTGGAAAAGGCCTTGAACAGACAGCTGCGGCTTGGTGTAAAAGCTTCCTGACATCAGCACTGCAGATTATAATAATTGCACTTACAATACAGATTGTAACAAAGATTAACTGGAGCATTACGGCATTTTTTGATGCAGGAGGCCTGACTTCCTGGTTTAACGGTGCAGTCAGCGTTATAGGTTCAGTTGTATTTATGCCACTACTGGCATCTTGTGTAAAGCAGTCAGACAGCTTCTTAAGACGAGCCTTTGGTCTTGGATAAGATATAAAATATGATACTTATACCGCACAGAAAATTGAGAAATAGTAATGATTAACAAACAATAACCAGCAAGTAATAATAAGTATCAGATGAGCCACAGGATAACCCTGTGGCTTATTTGATGGAAAGGGTAAATATGGGAGGAAACAATCTTAAGATAGATATTAATAAGGATTTCCTTAAGGAGTATAAAGATAACTTTTTTAAAGGCTTCTCTGTTTCAGAGGTTATACATCTTGTTGTGGCTCTTGGTGTGGCGGCATTAATAATGTATGTAGCTGTCAGGTATCTTCATATCGATATTGTGGCCGCTGTGTATATATCAGTGCCGTTTATAATCCCAATTGTTTTTTCAGGGATATATATGTACCAGGATTATCTAAAACCTAAAGATTATATGCTTGAAAGACAGTATACACTGGCTTCAGAAAGACTTCATTATGAAACAGAAGAAGCAGATGTTACAAAGTATTTTACAATGTACCACAAACCAGCATATAAGAAAAATACCATAACAGATACATTAAGAAAGAAGGTAGGATAAATGGCGTTACTATTAAATGCTACACGAAGAATGCAGGACAGCGTTGTCCTTACAAATCCATCATACAAAGGCAGATATCCGCAAAATACAAGGGATGCCATACAGATAGCCAAGGCACATAAAAGCGGGATATTCCAGATTGAGCAGACAGGAGCAAGAAAGCTGTATGACAGATGTTATGTATTTAAAGACATTAATTATATCAATAAGGACAGGAATGATAAGATTAAAATACTTGAGGATCTTATGGATTTTTTTAAATCAATGTCCGTGTCATTTAAAATAACAATCGTAAATCAGTACCAGGATATGAGCCAGTTTATTAATGGAGTGTTTGTAAGTAAAAATGACAATGACTATCCACAGATATCGTCCGGAATACGTGAATGGATTGATGAGAAGAAGGAAGAAGCAAGAATATATGATGTTACAAGAATACTGCTTCTGACACTTACAGTAAGAAGCAGTTCATATGATGAAGCAAGAAGTTATTTCTTAGGTATGGATACAGAGATTGAAAGAGTGTTTTCAGCGTTTAAAAGCCAGATAGTGCCACTTAATGGAGAACAGAGGCTTGAGATAATAGACAGGTTCTTTTATAAAAATGCAGGAGCACCATACAGTTTTAATGAAGATGCGCTGTATGATGTAATACCAGTGTCAATTGATACTTATAAAGATTTTATGGTCTTCAATAAAAACCAGTATGTATCTGTTCTTTTTGCAAGAAGATATGACACATCTATAGATGCGAATAAAGCGTTATATACATTATCAAACAGGGAGTATCCATCATTTATTACGATAGATTATGCACCGGTAGCACATAACGTAACTAAAGATGCTTTGAAAAATATGTTCGGTAATAATGAACGTGCAATAGCGCAGGAGGCAGATTCCAAGAAATCTAATAACCAGGCAGTCACAGGAATTTCATACAGCAAGAAAAAGAAAAGGCAGGAGCTGGAGCATTATATGGATCAGCTGGATGATGATTCAGAAGAGTGCATTATGGCAGACCTTGTGCTTACTGTTACAGCAGAAAGTGAAGATGAGCTTGTAAGAAGAATTGAGGCAGTACAGGATCAGGCTAAAAAAGTTGGCATTACCCTTGAAACGTATAACCAGGTACAGCTTAAGGCATTTAACACAGCACTGCCAACTGGGTGCAGACAGGTCAAAAAAATGCGTCCGTTCCTTGCAAGCTCGCTTGTTGCAATGCAGCCTTTTTATTCTAAAAACCTGGTTGAAAAAGGCGGAATATTCTACGGCAGGGATACAACGACACAGCAGCTGGTATTTGCAGACAGAAAGCAGCTTGCATCACCTCACGGTGTTGTAATTGGCAATACCGGAAGTGGAAAATCTATGCTTATCAAGATGACAGAAATATCACAGGTGCTGTTATCCAGTGATGATGATATACAGATAATAGACCCACAAAATGAAACACAGGCTATATGTGCTCTTTATGGCGGTAAATTTATTGATATGACACCAAGAGGGAGAATACATATTAATCCTATGGAAGTTCCGGAAAGTGTTTTCAGAGGCAGTCTAGAAGAAAGGGAGACATTCATATCTTCAGTAGCCAGCTGGGCCAACAGTTTTACTGAGTCCGTAATGGATAATATAGCATATACGGCAGAGCATAAGGCATTTATCATAGATGCTATCCAGAGCGTATATGACAGGCTATTCAGTTCTAAGACACTTATACAGCCAACTATCAAGGATATGCGTATGGAACTTCTGCGTATGGAAAAAGAGACAGAATATGAAGTCGATAAAAGGCTTATCCATATGATGACCAACTCGCTAAAGCCTTTCACTGATGGAATATATGATATGTTTGCGTATCCGTCTGATATTGATATAAGCAGTGAGCGTCTTGTTGCTTTTGGGCTGAATAACATCTCTGCTGATATCTGGCAGCCAGTAATGACTACCATAATGTTCTTTCTTACAAACAGGATTGAATTCAACCAGGAACTGCAGAGGGCGACAAGATTTATTGTTGATGAATGCCAGTATGTGACAAAGAGTCTTTCAACAAGTGATATCCTGTTAAAAGCTGTCTTAACATACAGAAAATTTGGTGGGATATGCACAATGGCATTTCAGAATCTTGCAAGAGTTGTTATGAGTGAAAATTTAAGGGATATGCTTACGAATTGTGGATACAAGATGTTTTTCCAGCAGAAAGGATCTGATGCGATAGCATTATCAAAGATACAGAATCTGACAGATATAGAATATGAAGCACTATCAAATGATGCGCCAGGCCGTTACGTTATGGTATGGAACAATAAAGTAATACTTCTGGATGCCTGTATGAGCAAGAATAATCCTTTGTATGATGCTTTTTCGACTAACTTTCACGAAAAGGCGGCTGCTCAAAAAGGACATAAGGGTACAGGATATGGCAGTTAAATTATCAATCGAAAAAGTAAAGGTTAAAAATGGAATAATCGGAAAAAGAAGAAAATTAGACAATCCAGTTGAAGATTTAATATCATCATCAGGCATACGAATTAAAAGCTATGATAAGACACAGATTAACATTAAGCGTTATCTGTCGAGTGAAGATATACGCATATTCCAGGATATGCCACCGGCACAAAGACAGCAGGTGATTGAGCAGTTTATGACTTCTGCTGAATACAGTAAGCTAGAAGAGGCTGTCAGGGAATCGGATACAGGCAATTTTATACAGGACAGTATTCCAGAAAGCAGTCATCATCATAAGGATAAGATAAATTATTATGATGACTATTCGTATGTATCAATACCTGAAAGCAGAAAAGGAACAGTATCATTGTCAGAAGATGCTTATGCTTATACAAATACAGGTGATATAAGCACGGCAGATGAGGATGAATTAAAAGACAATTTTAATGAAGACAAATCAGATGTTGTTACACCGGACAGCGGTTCAGTTAATAATAAACCACGGACAAGAATAAGATTGTCGCAGGATGATGGTGATGATAAAAATATTAAAAGCAGTAATAATGTAACGGAAAAAACTTCCGGCACAAAAACATCTTATGCAGATATGGGAAATTATTACAGAAAGACCAACAATCCAGGTGCAGAAGCTTCTGTGACAAATGTATCAGAAGGAGCGGCTGCTGATACAGCAGCTACCGCATCTACAGCCGGCACATCAAAAGTAGTAAAAGCAGCTGAACAGGCAGTAAAAAAATACGCAGAGATAATTAAAACGGCAACAGGACAGAAAGAGAATGAGAGCAGCACACAGCAGAATGCCAGCGAAACATCTATAACGTCAAATACCGGATTTATGAAAAGGGTGGCTGTGATTATTACTACAGTTGCAACTGCGGTTGCTTCATATCTTTCTGCAGCATTTATGCCGGTGATAGCTTTAGTAATGTGTGTTGTTGTGGCGGCAACGCTTCTTGTATCAGTCATAAGCTCGGTTGCAGGCGTTATAACCAATACAGTCAATAAAGCAGTGAGTGGAATAAAAATGCAGCTTCTATCAGAAAACACAATAAACTATACCGAGGATTTAAGGGAAGCTGCCGGCAGTAATGACATAACAGATTATGTGAATTACTTAATAGCGATAATGGAAGTTGAATCTCACGGCAATGGCAATGACCCAATGCAGTCAAGCGAATCTGCCGGACTTCCACCAGACAGTTTTGATAATCCGAAAGATTCAATCAGGCAGGGTGTATATTATTTTGCAGGCTGTATAAAAGAGGCAGATGAGCAGGGCTGTGATCTGATGACGGCAGTGCAGTCGTATAATTATGGACAGGGCTTTATTAATTATGTTGCAGATAATGGCGGACAGTACACACTGGAACTTGCAATCAGCTTTGCAAAAGAACGTTCAAGCGGAATACAGGTTGATTACAGTAATCAGATAGCTGTTGATTATAATGGTGGCTGGAGATACGCATATGGCAATATGTTCTATGCACAGCTTGTTAATCAGTATATATACAGTTATGAAGATGAAGCTGTACAGAAAATAGTTGATGAAGCTATGAAATATTATGGCTGGGAATATACCTGGGGCGGCAGTAATCCTGAAGAAGGCTTTGATTGTTCTGGACTTGTACAGTGGTGTTATGGCACAGCAGGAATTGAACTTCCAAGAACATCAAGAGAGCAGTTTGATTGGTGTGAGAAAATATCAGTTGATGAATTGAAAGCCGGTGATCTGCTGTTCTATCAGAATGAATCATCTGGTGGTGAGATTGGACATGTTGCAATCTATATCGGAGATGGAAAAGTGTACGAAGCAGGCGATCCAATTGGTGTATATGACAATAACGATAACTGGCATCAGGAAAATTTACTTTATGCAGGACGCATAATACATTTTGAGCCGCAGGAAAATATTGATGAGTAATATCAGGAAATATAAAAATAACATTTATAAAATTGAAAGTTAAATGTGACGGAATCCGTCACAGAAAATTAGATTTTACAGGAAGGAAATTAGAAATGATGGAATTGGTTTTGAATAAAATAGATATGGAATATGAATTTTACTTTATGGATATGATGAAGAGCACGAAAGAAAATATTTTTGCGAAGAGCAAGGAAATAGAATTGAAGAAAGCAATTGTGCTTTTCTTAAAAAGGAATGTACATAGCAATAAAGAGATAAAGTTAATCAGGATGACTACAACTAACAATCTGATAGATGAATTCTACAGATATGTGACAGACCACGAGGATATAGACAGAGAAGAAGCAATGAATAAATATCTGATGAATTATATAGAATAATCATTTATCAGAAATTGATTTTTGTTTTTTCAATTTCTTAATAAATAAATTACGAAAATTCAAAAGTGAATTACAGAAAATATAAAAGTCCATCAGCATTTTATTAAAATCTGCTGATGGATTTTTTGCGGAAGGCAGGTGGAATTTTATGAATTCAAAAATTGACAGCAGAAAAAGCAGGTGTGGAAATTGCAAAAATCTGTGTGGTGTTTTTACAAAAAGGGGTATTAGGGCACTCCCTAACAAGTCAGCAAGCCACTTTTTAAGCGGCGTTTTTGTATTACAAAATGCGTATCTTGCAAATACATAACAGAAGGAATGGAAGAAAAAGTGCATCACAGGACAAAAAGTGCATCACAACTGCCACAAGCAGGTAAATACTAGTGCCACAGGTAATAAGTAATTTGTGGCAGATTTGTGGCAGTGAAAAAGCTGTGGCAGATTTGTGGCAGTTATTATTGAAAGATTGTGGCAGATTTATGATAGCCGGTATTTCGGATAAATAAGAACAGGAGAGTGAAGATTGTGTCAGTATCTATAAGAATATCAGATGATATATACAATGAGGTAATGAAATTCAAAGCTGATAAAGTAAGTATTAATAAAACGATGGATATGCTGCTTGAATTAGCTGTTAAAGGAATTGAAAAGTTTGAAACAAAACTGGATGTCTCAGATGAATTAAATAATGATAGCGAAGATTTTTCTGAGAGGATTAAAAGGATATCTGAATGTATTTGTGAAGAATTACAGGAAGCTGAACAGATATCAGAAGAGAAGAATAATTCAAATTCAGATATTGAAAAATTGGAAAAGGAAAATTCAGAAAAGCATATCAAGAAATTAGAAAATGAAATTCAGGATTTAAAAAATTCAGAAGAACATTTCCAAAAAATTGAAAATGCACTTTCTGAAATTTCAAAAATGATTTTTGAAAACCAGAAAGAGGTTCTTGAAAATTTAAAATCCCGTGATGATGATTTCCCCGGCACAGATGTAGACTATACAACATTAGTCACAGCACAGAAAGAAGAATATTATGTGATTTCAGCTGACAGGATAGAGTATCCTCTAATTCTCAGAGATGATATAACCCCCTGGCGATGGATGAAGTGGAGAATTAAGGATGACTGTAAAACTGCAACATTGGAATTCACTTCTAACATTATGGCAGTAGCAGATTTTCTCCATCAAAAGATTATGATTGTAAATCCGCTTGAGATGCAGGTGTGGTATCCGCAAAAGTCAGACAGTCTTGAAAGACTTATGCTGATATGTGAAAGAAGAGTGCTTAAAACTTTTAGAGGTGAACTGCCGCTGTGGTTGCTGAATGGAATACAGCGTACGCACGATGTGAATTACAACGAAAGATTATATGCTGAGCAGAAAAGAATAAATGCAGAGAGAAAGAAGAGAGGTTTATATGAGTTTGAGTGTTTCAGATTTTGATTTAAAAATAGAGAAAGTAGAAAGAGAAATTGATACATTGAATGAAAAGATTAACAAAAAGAAGAAAGAGATTGCCGTCCTGAAAAAGCAAAGACACGCACAGGAGATTAAAGAACGTACAAAAAGAAATGAAGAAATAATATCAGCTCTTGAAGAAAAACTTGGAAGTGGAATTTCGCAGGATATGATTAATAAATTTATAGAGTTTCAAAAGCTGAATTCTGAAGCTATGAATTTAAGTAACAGTAAATCTGATAAAGCTGGTATAGGAAATGAAAATATTGTAAGTGCAAATAATGAGAATTGTGAAGCTGGAAATTCCAATTCTTATAACCAGCATAATGGAAATACAGAAAATTCTTATTGCTAAGGCGGTGATTGAATGAAAAGAAATAAGAGCCCCGACGGATATAGGAACAAAATACTGCAGGTCAGACTTACAGAAGTTGAGAATGCAGCATTTCAAATATTATATGAAAAAGCAAAGATAAATAATGAGGGACTGCTGGTGAGTGATTTCATTCGCCAGCAGCTTCTTTTTGAAAATGATGATAAGAGACTGAAAGAAATCTTTAATGAAATACGTAAGATGCGTACAGAGTTTCATCAGTCGCTCGTTGCTTTAAGATGTTTAGATGATGATGCTTCAAAAGAATATTTTAATGAAGTAATAACTGGTATTGAAAATAAGATTGATGATCTGAAAAATGAAATGGAGATGATGAGCGGTGGCAACAACAATTTTAAAGAATCTGAAGGAAGCTAAAAACAGAAAGCCCTCACAGCATTTACAGAACGCAATAAGCTATATTATGAACCCTGAAAAAACAGAAAATGGACTTTGGGTAGGCAGCAATTGTGGGATAACTGCGCAGGAAATATATTCATCAATGATGACGACAAAAAATGAATTTAATAAAACCTGGGGAAGACAGGGTTATCATTATGTAATATCCTTCCGCCCCGGAGAAGTTGATGAGCGCACCTGTTATAGTGTAGGTAAAGAGTTCTGCGAAAAATATTTAGGTGAGGGATACGAATATGTCTATGCTGTACATAACGATCACGCACATATGCACTGTCATATTGTGTTCAATTCAGTTGGCAGATATGATGGTACTAAATACAGATACGTAAATGGCGACTGGGAGAAATATATACAGCCGGTAACAGACGAAATTACTGAAAAGTATGGATTATCACGGCTGGAATATGATAAGAGTGATAAGCGTGTCGGCCGTTCTTACGCAGAACATACTGCAATAAAATCAGACAGATTTACCTGGAAGAATATTATCCGGCTTGATATTGATATGGCAGTTTCTAATTCTGATAACATTGGGGAGTATTTTAGCGAGATGGAGCGTATGGGATATAAAATACGCCTTGGACATTCTGCGAAACACGGAGCATATGCAGCATACCACCACCCTGCTATGAAAGAAGTGCAGGGAAGAACCTCGAAAGCTGCAAGACGTGATTATATTTTAGGCGAGGATTACACTATAGCAGGTATTAAGAAGCGTCTTGCCGAAAAGAAAGTAAAGGATTATTACATACCGCCTGATAAAATATATGTAAAGCAGTCACTTAATGCGATTAGTGAACATAAGCAACAGTCACGTTTTCAGGCTTGTGCTGTAGTACGATACCAGCACGCAAGGCAGTACCATTATTTTAATCTGCAACTTAAAGATCAGATACAGGTAAGGAAAGATTTATTAGAAATAGATAAGTTAAGAGATGAATGTAACTATATCCTTGATAACAATATAACAGATCCTGATATTGCAAAGCAGAGGCTTGAAGAAATTGCTAAAGAAATAAGAGAGATTAAAGCAGCTGCTGATGATAGTTTGTTAGCAGATAACATATATACTGCTGAAGAACTAAAAGCAAGAGAAGAATATTTTGCACTGTATAACAAACTTATGTCAGCAGAAAGTGATATGACAGATGAAGAATATGAGCAGATATCTGATGAACTTGAATTATATGAAGAAAATTATAAATCTGCCCTGGCCGCACCGCAGAGACGGACGTATTCACAGTATCAGGACCAGCTCGATGCGTTATATGAAGAAAAAAGAATATTGAAACGTATTTTGAAAGATAAAGATGTATATGAAAATGTGACTGAATCCGTCACGTTTAAGGTTAAAAATACACCGGAAGAAAATATTGATAAGAAAAAAGCTGATATTAAAAGCAAATAAAGACAAGAGAGGTATAACATATGGAACAGATATTAATAGTTGGCGATGATACAGATGTCAATGTAGCAGATGAGAGACAGGAAGTGAATACAGATAGTAAAAGCTCTTTTGACAGTAAATATGTCAAAGAGATAATGGATTATCTGTGTAAATTATATGGAATTGACAGGATAGATATAGACAGCATTATTAACAGCAGCCTTGATAATTCTATTGCAGCAAGATATGTAATAACCGCAATAACAACATTAAGAAACAGCAGCAACATTAAAGAAGCTTTTAAAGCACCGGAGAATAATATGGCAGATTCCCTGGCAAATGCTGTGATGAATGTATATGCTGATAATGATGAACTAAACCAGAAGATTAATGATGCCAGCAACAAAGTGGATAAATTAAAAGATACAAATGATGATATAAAGCAGATGTTTGAGAAAGAGATTAAAACGGCATTTGAAAGAGAAAAGGCAGCTAATAAATCTCTTATTGAACAGTATAAAATATCGTTAGAGGCTAAAGACAAGACATATACGCTTATTATGCGTAACAATAATGATTTAAAGAAAGAGAATAAAGGGCTGAAAGAACAGGCTGATGAATTGAAGCTTAAGAATGATGAACTTAAAGCTATGCTTGCGTTACGGAACAATAAAGATAATGATGCTAGGTCTGTAAGAGCTAGTGAAACCAATCCGTTCCCAATAAACTTTTTTGATTATTTCGGCAAGAAAAATAGCAAAAAAGCTGCTAATAATATGTTAGATACATTTATTAATGATATATTATCAAACGATCATTTTTCAAAAGTACAGAAAGATTATTTAATGGATTGCATTGAAAGTGATATGTCTTATGAAGAGATTAAAAGAATTGCAAAGCCTGAAATTGATGTTGAAATGATGAAGCGTCTTGTGCGATATTACAATAATAATAGTAAACTGACTCCTAGAAATTGAGGAGCCAGTTTACTGATAAATATATTATCTGTTCTTCAGATGATCGCAAATAAAATTTGCAATTATACTTGCAATAACAGATAATATAATATTATTTATATTTTCCATATTCTTTCCTCCTATTATTTTTATAGTAGATTATTTATCTGTTTGATAAATAATCTTTATAATATGAATAATGTAAAAGCATTTTTTTTACGGTGAAAAAACATATAAAATATCAAAAAAAATATAATATTTTTTAAAAAATATAAAACTGGCACTAGATGTCACTAATTAAGCGTGCTATAATATACTTGCGTGAAAAGGATTTGAGACAGATGTAAAAATCTGTTTCAAGTCCTTTTTTTGTACCCTAAATGAATAAATGTGACGGAATCCGTCACAAATACAGGAGGATTTATTAATGGTAAAGAAAAATGAAGTAAGACGATTGTTTGAAACAGGAGCGGTAAAGGGCTACCTTCCATCAGATATGTCAGCACTGGAAATCCGTATTAATAATATGGGGGATTACGCTGGAGCAGTATTTATTGACCCAATTAAAAAGGAAACAGGCAAGCCTATGCCAGTGCTTAATCTTGATGCTTTGTATGAAAGTGTTAAAAATTCCGAGGATATTATAGAGGCAGGTGTAAGGTCAGCAGGCATAGTACAGGATTTCTTAAAGAATACATATGTACCTAATATTGATTTTTCAAGTCTGCCAGAGCTTATGAAGGATTTTAATAAGATAAGTGACAGGCTATATCTTTCGGCTGTGTCACCATCATACAACAATGAAAATGCAGCACTGTTTAAAGTTAAGGGAATGCGTTTTGTTCCAAAGCTTCTATTGGCTCAGGATGGTAATGACAGTATGGTGGCACCGCTTCCCAAAAGTTCAGTTAAGGATATGGGATTGACAGAAGATGAATTTTTTAAAAAAGTATCTGAAAATACTAAAAATGTACTTGAACCTGAAATTAGAAATTTATCTGATGTTTTACAAAACATACAACCAGATACTGCCTCAGAAGCTATGGATATGTCAATGTTTGTCGTAACATCAAAGAATAAGATGAAAGGTGCAGCTTCACTTGTTCTTGATGATGCTGTGTTAAGCCAGGTTGCTGCCAGATATAATAATGCTAATTATTTTATAATTCCTTCATCAATAAGCGAAGTAATAACAATGCCTGTAAATGAATTTACGCCTGAAACGGCAGAAAGCATAGCAATGCTTACGCAGATGGTTGAAGAGGTTAATAATACACAGGTAGCTAATGATGAAATACTGTCATATGATGTATATCATTATGATTCACAGAGGCATAAGCTGGATAAAGCTACAGATTATTGTATAAATAAGCAGTTAGATGAAGCACAGAAGGCTCTTCCAAGAGCTGATGAAGAGCTTAAGGAACAAATTAATAATAATATAAAGATGTAAAGTGATACTTTCTAAAAGGGAGTATCACTTTTTATTATGTGACGGAATCCGTCACACTGAAAGGAGTGAGCATACAATGACCATTAACAATAATCAGTATGGAAAAATTATTGAAAGGCTAAGAAGTGAACACGGCATATCACAGGATACGCTTGCAAACATTCTTCTTATCAATACAGATACATTGCAAGCTGTCGAGAAAGGAACAGTGCAGCTGTCAGACAGCCAGTTAAGTATGTGTGCCAATATATTTGATGTCTCAAAATTTGCTTTAGAAAATGGAGAAATAAGACCAAGAATAAAGCGTGCAGAATTACAGTTCAATCTTGATAAGCTGCTTGAACAGTATAATGAAGCAGTTAAAAGCCAGTCATATATGTTGGAAGCAATACAGCAAGTTGCACCGCCAGAAAGATATGAGGCAAAGTATTCTGAATTGCAGGAATATTACATACAGGGATATTTTGTATATGATACATTGACTGAGGATTTTGTCAGGGATAAAGATGGTTTTCCTATAAAATATGACACTGCAAAAGAAGCATTAGATGCTGCAAGACGGATGGATGAATTTTACAAAAATGCTACGCTGGATAAAAGTTTGTCAGCAGATAATGAAAATAAAGACGTAAATGTGACAGAATCCGTCACACAGCAGGAAATTGCCGCAACAATAAATAACCTTGAATATGATGACGAAGGCTATCTTCATTTCACAGTTGAAACTGATGGATATGAACTTGAAGGATTGTTCCGTGTAAATGATCCACAGAATGGCAAGAGTATGGAACTTGTAAGCATAGATTATGGCTATTTGCATCCTGAAATTTCTAAGCAGTGGAATCAGATAGAAGATCATCTGAAAAATGAAGCTGTGCAGTATCTGGAAAAACAGAATATCGAAAACAATATAAGTGAAGATTACGCTGAAACAGCTTTTAGAATGTAACAATTAGTGACAATTACGTCACATTCAAAATAATAATGAAAGGGTGATGAAAAATGAATATAACAGATGGAATATATACAGATTTCAGGAAACTTGAACAGGGCGTTAAACTGTATATGAAAATATCACAGCCTATAGCGTATGCAACACTTAAGTTAGTACAGTTTCTTGCAAGATCTGTTAAAGAAAAATATTTCAGCCAGGATATGGTCGAAAATTTTGCTAAATTTATGAAGACAACGAATGGTGAATTCAGCATATACAGAATGCCTTATGTGTCAGATATAACAAGAGAAACTGCGATAGAAAATGCCAAAAATTATCTTGATAAAGCAGGAATTAAATACTGCATAATGGATTCAGTTAATGACAAGGATAATGCCCTGCATATAAGCGTTGCACGAAAAGATGAGCAGAAGTTCAATGTTATGTTTACAGATTATCTTAAAGAGCAGCTTTCTGGTGGTGAAAAGAATGCAGACGATCTTGTCAATCTTACGGATGGAAAGACAACAATTATATCTATTCCGGATGCTTCGCTTGACATAATGAAAAATGCACTCACGGAAGTTAATGTAAATTTTGCTGAACTTCCTGATCTTGTGCCTGATGATGGAGAGAAGCAGTTAAGAATTGCAAGTGCAGATCTCAATGTTACAAAACAGTGTTATGAAGCATACAGACGTTCTTTAATGAAGAATAAACCGGAAGAAGCAGCTGCTGAGATGAAAGTGTTTAGTGAAGAAGATTACACTGATGGAGCAAAGGAAACAACAGAACAGTATATGAAGAACTCTGTTTCTGATGAGCTGAAAGAAAAGCTGCAGAAATATGAAAAGTTTGATGCTGATGAAATGGAAAAAGAACTGATGAAATGGGATACAATAATAAAGGACTCAAAAGGTTTTGAATGCCAAGCATTAAGAAGCAATATGGCATATTCTGAAATTTCCATTGACTGGAAAACATTGATTAATGATAACCCAATAAATAATCAGATGGAGCGGAAATTTCCCAAGTTTATTTTTGCTACAATCCCAGGCACACAAGGACAGCAGATAGTTATGCTTCCTAAAAACCAAGTGTTTAAGGTGGAAAATGAGGAGCGGTATATAGCATTTGTCAATAACCAGAAGAAGGTGCGGGCCTATAATATCAATGGGAATAAATTAGAATTCGATCCGGGCGAGACATATCCGACAGGAAAAGACCTGCTCAAGAAATTTGATGTTAAAGAAGCAAATCCAGAGCAGACAGCAAAAGCAATTGCAGAGAAAGTTATTCCTAAGGCAGCACCAGTTAAATAATTTGTAAATATTAATATGGGTATATGTGACGGAATCCGTCACATCAACAGCTAAAAGCAGGCATTAAGTTGTCTGCTTTTTTGATATTTAAAAATCAAGGAGCAGTTATGGATAAAATAAAAGAAATAGAATTAAAGGATATTAAGAAATTAGTAAAAGATATGCGTGATAATACGATTATTTCAGTTGACCTTACACCGCTTACAGAAGACACAGATGTGACGGAATCCGTCACAAGAAAAGGAGGTGGCAGTGTTGGCAGAGATTAATCATTATTTATCAGATGATGAAGCATTCAAGCTTGATACAGTATCTGTAAGGCTTGTAAAGACAAGGGAATCCATTACATCAGAAGAACCGCTTTCATCACCGGATGCGGTCGTAAAGGCATTAGCTAAAGAAATGTCTGATTATGACAGGGAAGTTATAGGTGTAATTAATTTCAATGCAAAAATGCAGCCTATAAATGTCAATTTTGTATCAGCTGGTACGTTGAACTATTCAGTTGCTCATCCAAGGGAAATACTTAAATCAGCCATATTGTCAAATGCATCATCAATGATGATGATACATAACCACCCAAGCCAAGATACAACACCAAGCGAAGAAGATGTAATGATAACTGACAGAATGTCACAGCTATGTGGCCTTGCAGGCATACCGCTTGTTGATCATATTATAGTTGGTGGTGATGGAAAAGAATATTTTAGTTTTGCAGAAAAGAAAGCAATGCCTGTTGCAGATGCGCATTATGAAAAGAACTATATGAATATCCATTTTCCGCAGGTGGCAGAAAAACGTAATTATGAAACTGTGAATGAAAATAAGACTTCATATAAGAGTACAAAAAGCACACAGAATAAAATGAATGAAATAACCAAGATGCTTGAAGAAGGAGTGCACAAAGTATTTGAAAGCGATAATTATAAAAATTATCTCAATACAATGTCGAAGTTTCACAATTACAGTATGAATAACACTCTGCTTATAGCAAGGCAGAACCCTGATGCTACACTTGTTGCCGGTTTCAAATCCTGGGAAAAAAATTTTGGAAGACACGTTAAAAAAGACGAAAAGGGAATAAAGATACTTGCTCCTTCTCAATATAAGAAAAAAGTAATGGTTGAGAAGGTTGACCCTGTATCAAGAGAAATTATGCTTGATACAAATGGAAATCCGGTAAAAGAAGAAACAGAAGTGAAGATGACAGCATACAGAATAGTATCAGTGTTTGATGTAAGCCAGACAGAAGGAAAGCCGCTCCCACAAATGGGCGTGGCAGAGCTTACAGATAATGTAAATGAATATGAATTATTTGTTGAAGCCCTCAAGCAGAGTACATCAGTTCCAATCAGCTTTGAAAATATATCTGGTGCTGCAAAAGGGTATTATAACCCTGTGACAGCCAGCATAGCAATAAAAGCGGGAATGCCAGAAAGCCAGACGGTAAAAACAATGATACACGAGATTGCCCATTCCATTCTTCATAATGATATATTGGATGAGGCTGCAAAAAAGGACAGGCAGACTAAAGAAGTTGAAGCTGAGAGTGTTGCTTATACAGTATGCCAGCATTTTGGAATAGATACATCTGATTATTCATTTGGATATATAGCAGGCTGGAGTTCCAGCAAAGAAACAGAAGAACTTAAACAGTCATTAGAGACAATACAGAAAACTGCATCAGGACTTATTAATGATATAGAGCGTATAATGCCGCAGCTGAAAAAAGATATGCAGCTTAAAGAAAATGTGACGGAATCCGTCACAGAGAATATTGATGAGCCAGAGATTGAATATACAGCAGGAATGAGAATATAAAATAAGACATTCTCTATATAAATAAAAGAAAAGAGGAAAGACAATGTTAAAAAACAGAAAGATTTCAAATAAAGTGTATCTGTATCTGTTAGCCGCAGTGCTTTTATTTAGTTTGTTTTTTGCCGGGGTATTTAGTTACGAAGATACCAATATGTTAAATATACTAGATAAGCTTACAGAGCTTGCAAAACACTTCTATGAGTATAAGCGGTATTTCAATAAGTACACATGGCAGTGTTTAGGCTGGGGCGTATGTGTGTGGGTGTTCCTTTGTTATTACATTATGGATAAAATGAGAAACTGGCAGTCGCACATTGCTTATGGTTCAGAGGATTGGGGCAATCCCAAAGACATAACTAAAAGAAGAGCAAATAATGATGAAAGTTTAAACAGGATTATATCTAAAAATTTAAAAATCGATACGCAGGGAGACGGAAAACCTTGTAATAACAATATGGTAGTGGTTGCCTCATCAGGAAAATTCAAAACAACATCAGTTGTTGTTCCTAATCTTTTAAACGGAGGAGCTAATAAGATAGTACTTGATGTAAAAGGCGAGCTAATGAAAAAATATGGTTTATATCTAAAAGAGGCAGGATATACGATAAGATGCTTAAATCTTAAATATCCTAATTTATCTGACAGATATAATCCTTTTTCTTATATAGAGACAGAGGAAGACATCATAAAACTTATTGCCAATATTCAGAAATCACTCACACCTCCGGATGCACTGAAAAATGACCCGTTTTGGGACGATGGCGTTGCATTTTACCTTCAGGCAGTTTTTTTCTACGAATGGTGGTATGCGAAAAAAGAAGGACGTAAAGCGAAATTTAATAATGTATTAAAATTGGTAAATGATGAAGCAAAAAAAGACACATCGAAACCAGTTAAAAAAGGAGAACAACAACCTACAGTATTACAGACCAAAATGGATAAATTAGCAGAAGAAGATAGTCCAGACAATCCAGCCGTAAGAGATTATCGAAAACTTAAAGATGGTGCAGCTGAAACAGTACGTTCAATTATCATTATTACTAATGCAAAATTGAAGCTTTGCGAAACCAAGGCACTTAAGCGTATATTCGAGGATGATGATATGAAGCTTACAGAATTCGCTACTGGCGTTGACGGTACACTTAAAAAGCCAACCCCAAATAAACTTATAATATTCTTATGTGTAGATGATACAGATACATCATATCATTTCGTGTGTTCTATGCTGTATTCACAGGCACTTACAATACTTATGCGAATTGCGGACGATAATTTGGGTGGAGGCCTTACAATACCACTTGAATTGTGGCTTGATGAGTTTTATGCGGGAGCAAGACCAGCTGATTGTGCACAGCTTATGGGAACAATCAGATCAAGAAATATTAGTATGATACCTATATTGCAGTCAATCAGCCAGTTTAAGGATTTATATCAAGGTGAAAAAGCGGAAATTATTCACGATAATGTACCTATATTCTGGTTTGGAGGTTGTGGACAAGGTGCTATCGAAACGCAGAAAGCCATATCTGAACTGCTGGGTAAGTCTACGGTAGATGTTGCCAGCGATGGCTACAATGGAAATAACAGAAGCAATAATTACCAGAAAACAGGAAGAGAGCTTATGACTCCAGCAGAAATCAAAAATATGGATAAGCATAACTGCATAGTTTTTCTTGAAGATGAAAGACCGGTTTTTGATAGAAAAGCACTGCCTTGGGAAAATAATCCGCTGTACGATCACGCAATGGAGCTTAATAAGAAATCAGGTACAGGTGGTTATATTGTAGAACCTAAATCAATGATAGATCCGCACACCGGTGAATATGTGACTATTAAGAATTCTATTAATATAGAAGAAACATCTGAGCTTCCGGAAGGAATAAAGCCAATAGATGTATTCAGTGATGAATTTCTGCATATGAATTTTACATCTGAAGATCCAACAGATGAACAGATAACAGACGAATTAAAAAGATTATATAAATTAAAGAAGAATTCCGAAATGAAAGATAAAAAAAGAAAGGCTGCGGCTTTCAGGAAAAATGTGACGGAATCCGTCACACAGAAATATGATAATATTCATTCAGATAAGATTGATGGAAATGATACATCAGTACAAATTCCTGACAGCATAGAAGACGGAATAATAAATTATTTCAGCAAGATGAATGAAAAACAGAGACACCTTATACAGACAGCCATTGAAAATGGTATGCAGGAATTATTAATAAGACGTATGTTTATCTTGCCTGAGGATAAAATGGAACAGTTATTCAATTCATATTTCAGCTGATTATATAAGACGATATGTATTATATAAATACGGATATATAATTAATATTATGTAGTTATACATAGCATTTATCACTGTTGTATGATAGTGATAAATGCTGTTTTTTGGATTATATGTATTATGGTATATATGTATTAAATAATACATATATTGACACAAACCGACAACTGTAATAATATGAATTATATAAAATTTACATATTATATTTATAACCATCATAAAAAGAGGGGTGATATTATGAAGGGTTATAGTCAGTTGAATTACCGGAAACGTATTCGTCTTGAAACACTATTCAGTCTTAAATTATCTAAATTTGAGATTGCTGCTAAAATGAATGTCTGCTTAAAAACAGTGTACAATGAGTGGAACAAGGGCAGATATTTACATACTAATTCAGACCTGACAACTGAGTGGAGATATTCTGCTGATAAGGCACAGAGCATTACAGATAAAAATGTGTCAAACAGAGGGACTATGCCGAAGCTTCTTAAAGACAGGAAGCTTGCAAGAGAAATAGAAAATAATATATGTAATAACGGCTACAGTGTTGAAGTAACTGTTAATGTTATGAAGCAGTCCGGCAGAATGTATAAATATGAACAGTCTGTATGTACAAGTACAGTTTATAATGCTATTGATAAAGGATATTTCACACACATAACTAATAAAGATTTGCCAATCAGGCGCAATAAAAAAAGGCACAAGAAAAAAGCTGTAAGAGTGCAGAAAAGAGATATTGCAGGTACAAGTATAGAGGACAGACCTGAAGATATACTGACCAGAGAAGAATTCGGTCATTGGGAAATGGATTCTGTCATAGGTGCAAGGGGGAAATCTAAAAACACACTTCTGACTATTTTTGAAAGAAAAACAAGACAGCCTATTATATACAAGCAGTCAGACAAGTCATCTGCAAGTGTCGTAGCTGCCCTTGATGCTCTCGAAAAAAAGATGGGTGATAAATTTTATGCTGTATTTAAGTCTATCACTGTAGATAATGGAACTGAATTTGCAGATTGCGAAGGAATAGAACGCAGCTGCATATACCCTGGGAAGAAAAGAACACAGGTGTATTACTGCCATCCTTACTGTAGTAGCGAGAGAGGTTCAAATGAAAATGGCAACAGAATGATAAGACGGAAAATCCCAAAAGGAACAAACTTCGATAATATGTCCAAGAAAGAAATAGCCCAAGTACAAAAGTGGCTGGAAAATTATCCTCGTCGAATGTTTAGCTATAAATCCTCAAAGCAATTATATATGGAAGAAATGAAGCTATTAATCTGAATAAATGCAATTGAATAATAATTTTTAAAAGACTGACAAATGCCAGTCTTTTTGTGCTGTAATTCGATGTGAATTTTACTGCAATACCAGCAAAATACAGGCTTCAAGTCACATAATAAACTACATTTATAGTATACTAAAATGCAGTAAAAATACTGTGAAAATATTGTAAAAAAAGCTTGACATTTACAAACGGCAGAATTAATTAAAAGAGAGCTTGACAAAGTGACAGATTAATTATTATAATAATAACACAGGACAATAAATCATTAAAAAAGTATAAAAAATACAATTTTTCAGTTGCTATATTAAAAGTAACCTATTATAATATGTAAAAGTGTCAGGTAGATATTAATAATTGTTTTGCATATTGATATTTAACTGATGAGAAAGATTTTATTATTTAATGTTAATTTAGGTTAATTATTAATTGACAATATTTAATAAGATATTATAATAGATTGTGTCAGGTTATGATATTTGAAAGTTAGATGATGTTTGTTTGGTTATATTTTTGAGAACCTGATACTAAGTTTAATTTGGACGAAAGTATATTGGACAATCTCCAAAGCCAATATACTTGACTATATTTCTATCCCCTCTACTCATCCCCGGTCACCCCAGACCGGGGAACTTTTTTATTTATAGAACACTTGCTGAATGGGATTAATTTATATCTAATAATACAGGAAAATATGTGCAAAAAGAGTAGAAAAATGTAGAACATTTATATTTATTTATGTTATAATACTTCAACGATATGAAATGATATATTCTATGTTATATAAGAAACTAGGAGGTTATGGTATGGAAGATACAACAAAGGTTGATGCTGAATCTACGATGCCTGAAGCAGATAGCGAGGAAGCTGTATCAGAAGTGGATAAGAAGGTAAAAGTTCCAAAGTCTAAAAGATTTGGAAAGAAGGAATCAGCTAAGCAGCCTGTAAAAGATAAATTGAAAGCTGACAAGCCTAAGGTTGTTAAGAGTAAGTCTAAGAAGTCAGTTAAGAATAAGGATATTTCTAATGATAATAACACATCGAATGAGTATAGACAGCCGGGACTTAAGATGAGTATTAAAGCAAGACTTATAGCTAGTTCTGTTCTTCCTACAGTTGTGGGTATTACAGTAGTGCTTATTATTGCAATTGTTAATATGTCAGCTGGTATGAATGCAGAGGCATCTAATGGACTTGTGCTTCTAGCAGAGGCAACAAAGTCAAGTTATGATAATACATATTCTGGTGATTGGCGTGTCGATAATAATGGTAACATTTTTAAAGGTGATACTAATCTTTCACAGAAGCAGGACGGAATTGATAAGTTTACAGATGATAATGATGCAGATATTGCAATCTTTTATGGTGTTGATTCCAAGGTAACATCATTAAGAGATTCTAATAATAAGAGAATGTTGAGCCTTAAAGCACCAGATTCAGTATGGGAAAAGGTTAAGACAGGAGAGACATATAAAGCAGATCATATCGATATTGATGGAGTTGATTATACAGGTGTATATCTTCCATTAAAGAATTATAACGGCAATATTGTGGGTATGTTATTTGCTGGAGAACCAAGAACAGCTATAACATCATTTATTATACAGAAGGTTATAGCACTTGTGGGAGTAACAATTATTGTTCTTTTAGTAATAGCAGTGATATCATTGATGCTTTCCAGAAAAATTGCTAATGCTTTAGTGACAGTCAACAGATTATTTGTTTCCCTGTCTAATGGTGATTTAACTATGAAGGTTGATCCTAATATGTTAAAGCGTAATGATGAGATTGGAGAGATGGCGGGTTCTGTACAGGCACTTATCAGCAAACTTAATGGTATTGTGACAGGACTTACAGAATCAGCAGATCAGTTATATAAGTCTGGAGATGAGATGGCGGCTACAGCGAGCCAGTCAAGTAAGGCTACAGAAGAAATATCAAGTGCAGTTGAAGATATATCAAAAGGAGCTGTGTCGCAGGCAGAGGAAATCCAGAATGCTTCATCATATATTGCTAATATGGGCAAGCTTATTGAGGATATTGTTGAGAAGGTATCTAATCTTACACAGGCGGCTAATGTTATGGGTAACGCAGGTGATACTTCAATGAATACTATGGTTGAGTTATCTGAGTCTAATGACCATACTACAGAAGCAGTTAATAAGATTGCAGATCAGATTGAGCTTACTAATGAATCGGTTGGCAAGATTGGAGAAGCAGCTGCATTCATTACTAATATAGCAGACCAGACAAGTCTTTTAGCACTAAATGCTTCAATCGAATCAGCAAGGGCTGGTGAAGCGGGAAAAGGATTTGCAGTTGTTGCATCTGAGATACAGAAGCTTGCATCACAGTCAGATGAAGCGGCTGGTGAGATTAAGCAGATAATTGAAAATCTTAAGCAGGAATCAGAAAAGACTGTTGAAGAGATGAATTCTACAAAGCTTCTTATTAATGAGCAGGTCGTTAAGCTTAATGCGACAAGGGACAGTTTTGTTGATGTTAGTGATGGCATTAATGTATCAAGACAGGAGACAGCAGCAATTGAGGTTAATGTAGGTTCCTGTGATGACGCAAGACAACAGGTTAATGACGTAATAGCTAATCTTTCCGCTATTTCTGAACAGAATGCTGCATCAGCTGAGGAAACAACAGCTTCAATGCAGGAGCTTACAGCTACAATTAGTATGCTTTCAACAACTGCTAATGATTTGATGAAGATATCAGAGAAGCTTAACTCAGAAATGAAGTTCTTTAAGATATAGTACATAAGCAGATATGTGAATTATAATCATCTGTTTAGTGCATAAATAATAAAAAATACCGCATTAATGTGGATATTCCATAACTTGGAATATGTTACACATTAATGCGGTATTTTTTATTATAAGTATTATTGTATACAATAATGCTTATTTTATTGCATAATTAATCTAGTATATATTGTTATTAGTATTTTCATTGCGGTCAATTACTTCGCCGGTATCAGGATTAACAGAAATTCCATTTACTTCAAGATGTTCATCAATCTGGATAACGAGGCACTGCTTTCCGTCAATTACACGGGTTTCTACAAGGTCGGTTTTATCAGGATTGATTTTGATTACAACATCGGGTGTCTTTACTTCAAATTTTCTTGAAGGTGTGATATTGTTAGCGGCAAGTTTTCCATTTTCTCCAGCAGCCATCTCAAAATGTTCTTCAAAGTCAGCAAGCTTTTCTTCTTTTACGCCGCTTTTTTCAAGAATTTCCTTAACTTCAGTCTTATCAAGCATTACAGGAGCGCTTGAAACAGCTTTGTGTTCATCAATTATTTCATTGAGGTTGTCGTGAATATTTTTAACAGTTTCATAGTTACAATCATCACCAAGTGTTTCAGTTACTAATGTATTGAAGGTTTCTTTCTGTACATTGGCTGGAAGTGGAATTTCACAGCTAAGTACATATGTAAGAAAATTCTGTTGGAAATCATCTATATCTTTACAGTGATACAGAATTTTTTCATCATCAGAACTCCGATTATTAAAGGCTGGGAAAAGAAATGCTATGTCAGGATTGTCAACCATATGGCTTTGAACCTGATTGTGGAAAGTCTTATCATTTTCAAAATATCCAAGCCCAGGTTTAGAGAGAGTAACCGGACAGATACAGCATAAAATGTAGTTATACACTTCATCAGAAGCGTCTTCCATAGCAATATTATCTGCAGTCATACCCGGAACATCATATGCCTGATTGATTACAAGAATTAAGTAGTTGCCAGGATAATAATAGTTGGCGATTATTTTATCATATAATTCATTGAGTTTATTCTCGTCTTTTAATTCGCTGTCTCTTAGCTCAAGCAGAAAATCGTGAGGCTGTTTATCGCCGTAGGCATCAAGAGTAAACTGCATATCAATAAGGTTACGTCCTGGTGTGCCAGAAAGACATTTTTTAAATATATCTATATATTTATGGCGTTCTTCCTCAGGAAGATTGAGGAATGTTTCATTAATAGTTGTGACTTTGTTCTTCTCACCATCAACATAACATCCGCATAATTTAAGAATTCCACAGTCTTCTATATTGAATTGTGATTTGATTTCATTAATCTCTTTTCTTGTCATATTAATCCTCCATAAATGCCGGTGTATAGATAACGGCATACTAATTCAGTGCTTCTTATTGTATCATAATGCATTGAAAAATGTAATTAGTATTAGTTGAAATTTATCTAATTGAATATATAAAAAGTATATAAATTTTAAAATATATATGTACAGTAAAAATATAGTGTGATATACTATAAATATATTAATTCGGTATAGATGTGAATACATTGTATAGTATATTTAATTTACATAGATTTTACATATAAGTTCGTTAAACTTTACATAACTACTATAATATAATGTCAGAAATTGCAAAACTATGAAGCAATTTATTGAAATATATCAAGAATGAAGATATTAGATAGTTGTTTAATGTACAATAGAAAATAATAAGTAACAAAGATAAAGATATAAGTGTAAAAAAAATTTTTACACGCGAGGTTGTGTCTGTGCACACTAGACATAAGCTTGATATGTACAAAAATGTGTGCAGGAATGGAGATTAATATGAGAATAGGAATGTTGACAAGCGGTGGTGACTGTCAGGCACTTAATGCCGCTATGAGAGGTGTAGCTAAAAGTCTTTACAATAAAGTGGATGATGTTCAGATATATGGTTTTCTTGACGGGTACAGAGGACTTATTAATAATACATATAAGCTTATGGATATTAATGATTTTTCAGGGATATTAACTATAGGTGGAACCATACTTGGAACATCAAGAACACCATTTAAGAAGATTAATGAACCTGATGAGAATGGTAAGGACAAGGTTGAGGCAATGAAGCACACATATAAGGAGTTAGGGCTTGATTGTCTTGTAATATTGGGAGGTAATGGTACACATAAGACAGCCAATCTTTTATATAAAGAAGGACTTAATGTTGTAACACTTCCTAAGACGATTGATAATGATCTGGTTGGGACAGATGTAAGTTTTGGTTTCCAGTCAGCAGTTGATATAGCAACGAATACCATAGATTGTATACATACAACTGCGGCATCACACAGCCGGGTATTTATAGTTGAACTTATGGGACATAAGACAGGCTGGCTTACACTGCATGCGGGCATAGCAGGTGGATCGGATGTAATACTTATACCAGAGATACCATACGATTTAGATAAGGTTGTAGAAGCAATTAATAAAAGAATTAATGATAAAAAGCATTTTACAATTCTTGCAGTTGCAGAAGGTATAATATCCAAAGAGGAAATGTTATATAGTAAGAAAGAACTTAAAGAAGTAAGAAAGAAGGAGCATTATCCATCAGCAGCATACAGAATTGGTGCAGGTATTATGGATAGAACAGGTCAGGAAGTAAGGGTTACTGTACCAGGTCATGTACAAAGAGGTGGAAGCCCTTGTGCTTATGACAGGGTATTAGCTTCAAGGTTAGGAGCTAAAGCAGCAGAACTTATAATAAATAAAGAATATGGATATATGGTATGTGTCCGCAATAATCAGATAGATAAGATTGAATTAAATAAAGTTGCGGGCAGATTAAAGACTGTAGATCCACAGGCGGGAATAATTACAGAAGCAAAGGCGATGGGAATATGTTTTGGAGACTAGGATTTTGGAAGAAAGATAAAGAGGCTCATATGACTATTAATAATGATAACAATAAAGAAGTTAATAATAAGAAGAATATCAGTGATAATAAAGAGATGAATCAACCAGAGTTTAAAGAGATTAATTCAGATAACGCATATATTAATAAAGATGTATATCAGGCAGAGGTTAAGAATAATACTTCAGCCGATGAGGTTAAGAGTAATGTTTTAGTTGGTGAGATAAATGGCAGTGCTTTATTCGGAGATATTAAGAGCAACGCTTCAGGTGCTGATGTACCAAAGCCATATTTTGCTAACCGAGAGTTGTCTTGGCTTAAGTTCAATGAGAGAGTAATTGATGAGGCTGCGGATTTAAAAGTGCCTTTATGTGAGAGATTAACATTTGTATCTATATTTAATAGTAATCTTGATGAATTCTATATGGTAAGAGTTGGTTCATTATATGACCAGATGTTGCTTGCTAAGGGAAATAAGCACGATAAGAATGCAGGATTTGATAATAAGACACTTATGACAGCAAGAGAGCAGCTTGATGCTGTCTTTAGTGAGACAAGGGAATTACTGCATAAGAAAGATAAGATATATCAGCAGCTTATGTATAGATTTGAGGAGCAGGGAGTAAAGCTTATAAGTTTTAATGATGTTGAATATTCTGATGCTGTATATTTAGAGGAATATTTTAATAATTCAATTCTTCCTATATTATCACCACAGGTTATAAGCAAGAAGAATCCATTTCCATTTCTTAAGAATAAAGAAATATATGCAGTGGCACTTCTTGGTTCAAAGAACAATGACAAGATAGGCGTTGTTCCGTGCAGTAATGGTGTATTTGACAGACTTATTCCAATACCATCAGACAGTCATAAGTATATGCTTATTGAAGAACTTATACTGCATTTTCTTCCAAAGATATTTAAGAAATATAGTGTTAAGAGTAAGTCTTTGATTAGAATTATAAGAAATGCAGATATAGATATGGACGAAGCATTCTATGATGAAGAGATGGATTACAGGGATACTATGGAACAGCTTATTAAGGAAAGAAGGAAGCTGTGTCCTGTAAAGCTTGAATATTCAAGAGTGCTTGATGATAAAGTAATATCTGCTTTATGTAAGGAACTTAAGCTTGATAAGAAGCAGGTATTTTATTCTGAGTCACCTCTTGAGATGTCATTTATATCAAAGATACAGGATGACTTAAGAAGCAGGAGAGAGTTGTTCTATGAAAGACGCGTACCACAGAATTCAAGTAATATTGATATTAAGCAGCCGCTTATAGACCAGCTTGCAAAGAAGGATTTATTGCTCAGTTATCCATATGAGAGTATGCATCCATTAATAAGGCTTCTTAATGAAGCAGGAGGTGATGACAGGGTTCTGTCAATTAAGATGACATTATACCGTGTTGCCAAGAATTCGCAGATAGTAGAGGCACTTATTGATGCGGCTGAGAATGGCAAGGAGGTTGTTGTACTTGTTGAACTGAGGGCAAGATTTGATGAGGAGAATAATATTGAATGGTCACGCAGGCTTGAAGAAGCAGGATGTAAGATTATATACGGAATAGACCATATCAAGGTTCATTCAAAGCTTTGTCTTATAACATATAAAGACGGAGAAGATTTTCGTTATATAACACATATTGGAACAGGTAATTTTAACGAAAAAACTGCCAAATTATATACAGATCTTGCTTTATTTACTTCAAGTGAAGCTATTGCCAAGGAGACAGCAGATGTATTCAATAATCTCGGACTTGGAGATGTTGTTGACAATACAGAGCATTTGCTCGTTGCACCTAAGTGCTTACAGAATAAAATCCTTTCATTAATTGATGAGCAGATTGCTATTGCAAAAGAAGGAAAGGAAGCTTATATAGGAATAAAGATTAATTCGCTCACAGATAAGGTTATAATAGAGAAGCTTGTTGAGGCATCTATGAGCGGGGTAAAGATTGATATGATTATAAGAGGGATTAGCTGTATGGTTGCAGGAATAACCGGATATACAGATAACATTACAATCACAAGTATTGTTGGTAGATTTCTTGAGCACTCAAGAATATATATATTCGGAAAGGGTGCAGATATGAAGATGTATATTTCCTCAGCAGATTTTATGACACGTAATACTCTTAAGAGGGTCGAAGTTGCTGGACCGGTATATGATGAAAGTATTAAAGAGCGTATATTACATATGTTTAATATAATGCTTAAAGATAATGTTAAAGCAAGAATTATGGGAAGTGACGGCAACTATTACCATAAAGGTATTAAAGAAGGTGAAGAGTCGATTAACTCACAGGAATACTTTTATGATGAAGCGATAAAGGCATCAAGGTAATATGTGAGATTAATCAATAAAGAATATATAAAGTTATTAAGTTTTTCGATTTTTCGTATTAAGACTTGCTGTAATGCTTGAATTTGCTTATATGAATACTGTATAATGTGCGTGGTAAGATAGTTTAATAATTAACAATTTCTAACAAACGGACTGTTAGGATAAAATCAGGCATGGAGGATTGACAGTAATGAAGCCGGGTAAGTTTTTTCATAATTTTTTTGGACATTTGCATACTATTAATACGCATAAGTTAGAGGTTATGAAGAATTGTTTTCGTGTGGGTCTGTATAAGCAGGGACTATTGCACGACTTATCCAAATATAGCTTTTCAGAGTTTATTCCAGGTGTAAAGTATTATCAGGATGGTAACAGAAGTCCGAATAATGCACAGAGGGAAGCAGAGGGCTGTTCAACAGCGTGGCTTCATCATAAAGGAAGGAATAAGCACCACTATGAATACTGGATAGATTATCCAGCTAAAGGTGGTGATGGAAGTCTTATAGGAATGGAAATGCCTGTTAATTATGTTATTGAAATGTTTTGTGACAGGGTAGCTGCAAGTAAGATATATAATAAAGATAAGTATACAGATGCAGATTCTTTGAATTATTTTAAGAGAGGAATGGATCATTACATAATTAATCCTAATACTAAGAAATTATTGTATTCATTACTTGTTATGTTGTCAGAGAAAGGTGAAGATTATACATTTGCTTATATTAGAAGGAATATACTGCATAATGAATAATTGTGCTGTTGATAAAGCATTTTACAAGCGAATAGCAGGAAGGAACTTATAATAACTAATGGGTATTGAAGATTTTTTAAAACAGGAAGAACAGAGATTTATACGAGAAAATCTTATGTCAGATGAAGTTTTTGATTTTATAAGAGAGAATACAATGCCATTTAATGAACTTATGGCTTATTACAGATGTGCAATTATGGAAGTTGAGACTAAGTTCAAGGTTCTTAATGAGCAGTTTTCTTTACAGTATGACCGTAATCCTATAGAGACTATTAAGACAAGAATAAAGTCAACAGAAGGAATTATCAAGAAAGCTAACAAGAAGAATATTCCATTTACAATGGAATCTATTGAGCAGAATATAAGGGATATTGCAGGAATAAGAGTAATATGCTCATTTACAGAGGACATATATATGCTTGCTGATTGTCTTTTACAGCAGGACGATATAATACTTATCGAGAAAAAGGACTATATCAAGAATCCTAAAGAGAGTGGTTATAGAAGTCTTCATCTTATTATTGAGATACCGATATTCTTACAGAATGAGAAACGAAGAATGAAGGTTGAAGTTCAGCTTAGGACTATTGCTATGGATTTTTGGGCAAGTGTTGAGCATAAGCTAAGATATAAGAAGAATATTCCAGACAGCGAAGCTGAAATACTTGCATTGGAATTATCAGATTGTGCTAACCAGCTTGCACAGTTAGATGATAAAATGGAACAGATTAAGAAACGAATTGTTGAGGCTGAGAAAGAATCAGCACCTAAGGGTGACAGGAAAAGACCACTGCCAACAATTGGTGGGATGTTGATTAAGAATAGAATTAATGGGGTGATTAAATAATTAGTGGTAGTATTATTATACGATTATATTTAAAATCCCCATATATATAATGACCATTATACTTATTATTGGTAAGTATAATGGTCATTTTTTATATTTAGCTTATAAGGAATTGCGGATTAATATATTAATAATTAGAAGAAAAAGTAATTATTAAAAATATTTATTTATGGAAAACATCAATTTACATATATAAAAAATACCAACCTATAATAGTTAGATTATCAATCATAACAATTATAGGTCGGTATTTCATTACAAACCATTTTATTGGAATCTGGCACTGATTATAATACTATATAAGTATGCAATTAATAAGCAAAATATTAAGATATAGCCCTTTCCAGCTTATCAAAGTAGTCTTTCAAATTAATAACAGGCTGTGGCTTAGCATATTTGTAACCCTGAATATAATCAAAGCCTTTATCTATGCTGTAAGATGCCTGCTCTTCATTTTCAACGCCTTCAATTAATAATACAAATCCCTGTTCCTTGAATACGCTTGTAAGGTGAGATACGATATCCGATACAGCGGAGTTATCAAGAGATTTGTAAAGCAGTGTTTTATCGAACTTGATTGTGTTAAATGGACAGCCAATAATTCTTTCAAGGTTAGAGTATCCAGTTCCGAAGTCATCAAGATAGAACTTGATACCTGACTCATTAAGCTTTTCCATATTGTGAATAACCATATTGAAATCATCAAACATAGCACTTTCTGTAAGTTCAAGACGGATATGTTCTGGCATAATATTATTGGAATTAATTATAGCCATAAGTTCATCAAAAAGATTACGATTAGATAATTCTGATGATGAACAATTGATAGTTATTGCATCAAAGTCATATTTCTTCTCAAATTCAGCTACAATCTTACATACCTTGTTAAGAATTATTCGCGTTAAAGTATGAATACAGTTATTCTTCTCAGCAATAGGTATGAACTTATCCGGATATATGATTGTTCCATCAAGTGAGAGGCGCATAAGTGCCTCGGCCGTTCTAAAGCTGTTGTTATTAACGCTGAATATAGGCTGTGCATAGCATAATACACGTTCGTCATCAAGGTCATTCTTATTGCGGATATCAAGAAGAAGCTGTTCAATCTTGTATGCCTCGTGAAATTCCTTGTAATCCTTATCTGTAGCAAGATAACACTGATTGCCAGGTTCATTGGCAATTTTATTAAAAAGGTAGGCTGACATTGAGCTTAACTTATGTGTTGATGATACAACAGGATTGTTCTGGATAGCAGCTATTCTATAGTTAATTGTGTAAGACGAAGCAGTCATATAATCAATTATTGCCATCTCTACATTATTGAGAAACTGCTTTATTTTGTTTTCATCTTTGATATATAAAATCATAGCAAATTCATCATTGGTAAACCGGTAAATATGAACCATATGATGAAGCTTTTCAATTCGTCTGCATACATTAGCTGCTGTTTCTTCAACTTTTTCATTATGAATAGCATAATTTACATTTTTAAGCTGCGGAAAGTTAAGGTATACAACGAGAAATTTACGTTTCATTGATACACTGTCTGTAAATCTTGCTTCAAAGGAGTGCATATTCTGACAGCCAATAAGTTCATCATATGGATTGCTGTGAAATAATATATAATATATTAAAAATGGTAATACATATGTGAGACTTGAAAATATTATATTGCTTGTCATAAATTGAACTGAAAGCATTATGAAATCTACTGGAATAAATATTAAAGCATATTTATTGACTACCTTTGGAATTGAATGTTTATTTAATAATATGGATAAAAGGCATATTAAACAGGTTATTATGCCAAAGATAGCATAAAAATTAATATAATATTCTAATGGCAGTAAACCATCAATTATATCCGGTAATTTACCAGATACTGCAAATGCAAAAACAGCAATAGCATAAGTACAGCCGAATGATAATACTTTTGATTGCAGATTTTTCGTGTGATGTAATGTCCTTGTTGAAAGAAGACATATATACACATAGAGCATCATTAGTAATACAAGGTATTCTGCTAAAAATGCTAACGACAGGAATAATCTTAATTCTCTGTTAAACATATCGGTATGAGCCTGACTATAAAAAAATGCAAGCTGCGTGGCGATAGATATCATCGATAAAAGTATTCCATAATGAATGATTTGGTATGAACTCGTCTTTCTTGGATTGGAGTATAACATAAGAAATGTCAAAAATCCGGCCACAATTAAGCTTACAAGTTCAGCAGTTACGTTACAATTCCCTATTAACATATAAGTTTCCCCCTGATAGTATAAACTACAAGTATGTATTATACACGAAAATTATTGTTTATACAATTCATAAAATAATTCAAATACAATCAAAATAATTCAATCCCAGACAAAATTGATAAATATTATTTAATAATGAAACTATATTTGTATGGATATATTAAACAGGGTATACAATTAAAATATTTTATTGTATATATTATATAATAATGTGAACTTAAGAAAAATAAGAAAAATAGCTGATTAAATAATAAAGTGTATTAAACAGTAGTATTATGATAACTGTGTAATTAAGAATTAAGATTGGAGAAAAGATATGAGTAATATTTTATTAATAGAGGATAACGAAGCAATAATTATGGGGCTGGAATACCTTTTTACCAATAATGGTTATAATGTCAGGGTTGCAAGAAGTGCATATCAGGCAAAGGAGATATTAGATAATGCAAAGGACACTGAAAAATATAGAACTTTAATTGGAGCTGGTGATGTATGGAATATAGATATTGTCATACTTGATGTAATGCTTCCTGATGGGGATGGCTTTTCGCTTTGCAGAAAGATTAAAGCTGATGATATAGCCCCTGTCATATTTCTTACAGCTAAAGATGAGGAGAAAGATGTTGTAATGGGGTTGGAGTTAGGTGCAGATGATTATGTTATAAAGCCATTCCGCAATATGGAACTTCTATCGAGAATTAAGAATGTGCTAAGAAGAAACCGGAGCGGCAATGAGCTTACATATGCTAATTTAAAGATGAATGTTGATATAAGAAAATTGTACAAGGAAGACAATGAAATTAAGCTTACAAAGCTTGAATTTGAAATATTAAAAATTTTGTTACAAAATCCTAAAAAAGTATTTACAAGGGAAGAAATACTATCATATATATGGGATTCAGCAGGTAACTTTGTAAATGATAATACACTTACAGTTACAATCAAAAGGCTTCGTGAGAAGATAGGCGATAAAGAAGGAAATATTATTGTGACGGTGAGGGGTGTAGGTTACAGATTGTCAGATTAGAAAGAATATGATAACAGATTGGAGAGAATATGGGTGCATATAAGAATAAGCAGGCGGTTAAAAGCCTGCTATTAATAGGTGTAGTGCTGGTTGTCAGTGTAGTGACATATATTTCCTGGATAAGCTGGTATACACATAAGTATAAGAATATGGAGAATACATATATAAGATGTATTATTGAAAATGTAATCAGCCAGTATCCGGACTTTGATATGGAAGAAATTGCGATTATATTAAATAAGTCCTACGGTGAACTTGAAAGCAGTACAACATCAGAAGAATTTTACAACATATTAAGAAAAAATGGAATAACAGATAATACATTTTATATTAAAGATATGAGTGACATAAGAAATGTCAATATAATAGTCAGCACTTTAATTATTGGTGTAATGTCGGTATTGTTTATTATATGTTTTTACATATATTTGAGGAGAAGAAAGAATGCCATCGTCCAATTGCAGGATTATATGGATAAAATATCACGCGGTAATTATGAGCTGGAAATAAATGATAATTCAGAAGATGAGCTTAGCAGTCTTAAGAATTCGTTATATAAAATTATGGTATATATGAAGGAACAGGCAGACTCAGCCAGAATAAAAAAGGTTATGTTAGCACAGTCGGTATCTGACATATCACACCAGTTAAAGACACCACTTACCTCAACTCAGATTCTATTGGATAATCTTAATGATAATCCTGATATGGAATATGCTACAAGGAAGAAATTCATATATGAAGCTTTAAATCAGGTTAATGGAATGAGCTGGATGATTGTGACTATGCTTAAGTTGTCAAGAATTGATGCGGGTGTGGTGGAGTTCAATAACGAGAACATTTCCATTAATAAGATTATAGAAGAAGCGGTAGGTAATCTTGAGGTTATAGCAGAAATTAAAGCTGTTAGTATAGACATATATGTTCATAATTCAAATACAGATAATATTCATAAAGGGTCAGATAATAAAGTGAATAAATTGAACAAATCGGACATCTATATAAATGGCGATTACAACTGGAACAGGGAAGCATTACAGAATATTATTAAAAATGCAATTGAACATAGTAATGATAAAGGTACTGTAAAGATAAATATAACAGATAATGATGTGTATACAGCAGTGTATATAACTAACAGAGGTGAGAAACTGAGTGATAAACAGCAGAAGCAGATATTTGAACGCTATTACAGTGAAGCTAAATACGAAGATAACAGTATGGGAATAGGACTTCCGCTTGCTAAGGCAGTAATTGAGAAGCAGGGAGGATATATAAGCGTGGAGTCTGATGATGAAGAAACAGTGTTTATAGTTAAATATATAAAATAAATGTCACCGAAATGTCATTTTGCTTGTGTATATTGAGATATGTAATAAAGCAACGCATATTTATAATCTATATTTACGACAGAAAGAGAGGCAGTATATGGAGATATTAAAGGTAGAACATCTTGTTAAACAATATGGCAAAGGTGACAATGCTGTACTTGCAGTAAATGACATTTCATTCAGCGTGGAACAAGGCGAGTTCGTAGCTATAGTGGGAAGTTCAGGAAGTGGTAAATCAACACTTCTTCACTTGCTTGGTGGTGTGGACAGACCTACAAGTGGAAAGGTATATATACAGGGTGAGGATATATATTCATTGAATAGTGATAAGATAGCAATATTTAGAAGAAGACAGGTAGGGCTTATATATCAGTTCTATAACCTTATACCAATTCTTAATGTTAAAGAAAATATTACTTTACCTTGTGAGCTTGATGGCAGGACACCAGACAAAAGCGAACTTGATGAGCTTATCAACACTCTTGGTTTAAAGGACAGGGTGACACATCTGCCTAATGAGTTATCAGGTGGACAACAGCAGAGAGTATCAATTGGCAGGGCATTGATTAATCACCCAGCAATACTTCTTGCTGATGAGCCGACAGGAAATCTTGATTCACGCTCAAGTGATGAAATTGTAGAATTATTAAAACTCTCTAATCAGAAATATAAGCAGACAATTGTAATGATTACCCACAATCTTGAAATTGCAAAGATTGCAGACAGAATATTACGAATTGAAGATGGCAGGCTTGTATAAAGATTATGAACAGGCACGAGCCTTATATAAATAGTTTCATAATTTTATAAGATTTTATAAGATATAGAATTATGTAAATTCATGAAACGGGCTGGAAAGGAGAGTTTATATGCAGATACTTAACAGGTTGACAATAAGGAATCTAAAGCTTAATAAAAGAAGAACAATTGTTACAATTATTGGTATTATACTTGCAACAGCACTTCTTACTGCAGTTGCAACTATGGCGGTAAGTTTAAAAGAAAGCGTAACATTAAGATCAAAGAAGGTAGATGGAGATTTTCATCTTCTTTTATATGATATGACTGATAAGGAGAAGGAGTCAGTTATTAATAACAGGCAGGTGGAGAGCTATTATGAAACACACGAAGTTGGCTATGGAGTGCTTGACGGATGTGTTAATGACAGCAAACCATATGTTTATATAGAAGCACTTGATAGTGATACATTTGAAAAGGCAGAAATAAATGTAACATCAGGAAGGCTTCCGGAAGATGACAGTGAAATAGTTATATCAAGTCATATTAAGACCAATGGTGGTGTTAAATATAATCTTGGAGATAAGATTACATTTGATATAGGCGACAGGACATATAATGGCAAAAAGCTTTATCAGAATGATACTTATCGAGAAGATGAACAGCTGGAAGCTAAGCAGACTAAGACGTATAAAGTTGTTGGAATATGTGACAGGCTTCCATATGGTGAAGAGCCAAGAACTGCACCAGGTTATTCGGTTATAACACTTGCCAATAAAGCAGATACATCTTTGAATAAATCGGACATTTACTTGAGGTTTAATAAAAAAGCACTCAAGGACAGATATGATTTAACGGCTGATATATTAGGTGTCGATAAGACTTTATTTAATAAGCTGAATTCGGGAAAGCTTGAAGATAAAGAGATACAGACATTAAAGAGCCAGCTTGATAAGACACATTCATATTACATTAATAACAGTCTTATCAAGTATGAAGCGTTTTATGATTCAAGTGTTGCATTTGTATATAATATGGCAGCTGTTGTTATGGTTATAATTATTATAACTTCAGCGGTATGTATAAGTAACAGCTTTGCTATATCTATTAACCAGAAGACTAAGCAGTACGGAATGTTAGCTTCTATCGGTGCTACGCCACGCCAGATTAGAAAAAATGTATTTTTTGAAGCTGCGTTTATGGGTGTAATAGGTATTGTAGCAGGCATAGGCGGGGGTCTGTCAGCAAGTTATATACTTGTCGTATTAAGTAACAAAATGCTTATTGATACATTTGAAATGAGCATTGTGTATGCACCTTCTTTATTAGGAGTGCTTTTATCAATTGTACTTGCGATAGTTACGATTGTATTGTCGGCATTAGTACCAGCAATTAGGGCTTCGCGAATGTCACCAATAATGGCTATCAATCATAGTGAAGATATTAAGATAAAGTCTAAGTCATTAAAGACACCTAAATTAATCGGTAAAGTATGGGGAGAAGGTGGCGTTCTGGCATATAAGAATATGAAGCGTAACAAGAGAAAATACAGGGTAATTACTATATCTATTGCTTTAAGTGTATCAACATTTATTGCTTTATATGGTTTTATGAGTTTATTAACAGAATCAGTTAATAGATATGCCAATGATAAGATAGATTTAAGGGTGTATATGTCTTCATATAAAAGTATGTCTGTGGATGAGGCCAATAAAAAAGTAAGCAATATAGTGAACAGGATAAATAATGAAACGAATATAACTGATTTTACATTTGCAAGAGGCTTTTATGCTTCATTAAAAGATGAACCAAAGTATAGTAGTGATTATAAGGAAGTAAATAAATATGAGGCAGGTTTAGCAGAAAATAATGGTTACTATATAAGTATTATTTCATTAGGTAATGAAGAATATGGAAAGTATATTAAAAAGCTTGGCATCAGCAAGGAAACTGCACAGAGCGGAGGCATACTTGTAGATAATACATATCAGTATATTAACAATGGTAATGATATAAAATATTTTAATATATACGATGGCTATAAAGCCGGTGATGTATTAACTTATAGAATTGATACTTCAAACAGCAGTAAATCATTGGATAATAGTAAATCGTCAGATGATACAACATTATACGATATAAGGATTGTGGCACTCAGCAATGAAAGACCATTTGGATATGACAATGCTTATACTTCTTATGGATACCTTATTGTGAGTGACGATTATATGAACAGAATTGATACTAAGAATACAGATAGCACACTTCTTAATATTAACTGTGACGATCCTGATAAAGCACAGGATATACTTGTCAATGAATTTAATATTGGGCAGAATTACATATTTAATGCCGCACAGGAAAGAAGAAACGATGAAAAACTTATTCTGACAATGAAGATATTCTTATATGGATTTATTGCTATTGTTTCATTGATTGGCATAACCAATATATTTAATACTGTTACAACGGGAATGGAATTAAGAGGTAAAGAGTTTGCAATGCTTCAGTCGATAGGTATGACAAAGAAGGAATTTGATAAAATGATAAGGCTGGAAAGTGTATTTTATGGAAGTAAGGCTCTTATAATCGGTGTAGTGTCAGGAACAATACTTTCTTATGTCATATATATTTCGGCAGGAGAATCGCAGTTAAAATACACTTTACCATTACTAGCTATAGTTATGTCGGTTATTGTTGTAATTATACTGCTTCTTGGAATTATGAAATATTCGATAGCACAGATAAGAAAGCAGAATATTATAGAAACAATAAGAAATGAGAATATATAAATAAATGTATTGATGTAAATATAAAAATACGAATATATAAATAAAAATATATAGATATGAATATACTATAGAAGAAAATATATAGGTATAAATATATAGAAGAAAATGTATGGAATAGTAATGAAAGTATTGCTTTGACAGAAACTTCTGATTATAATATAATCTCTTATTGAAATACTACCATATTGGTAGGTTTAGTAATTAATAATTCAGAATGGAGATAAAGATGTTAAATCAGTTTTCAAGAACACAATTATTGCTAGGTGAAAGTGCAATGCAGGAACTAGCTAATAAGAGAGTTGCTGTATTTGGAATAGGCGGAGTAGGCGGTTATGCCTGTGAAGCACTTGTAAGAAGTGGCATAGGTGCATTTGACCTTATAGATGATGATAAAGTATGTCTTACTAATCTAAACAGACAGATTATAGCAACAAGAAAAACTGTTGGAAAGTATAAGACAGAGGTTATGAAAGAGAGAATGTTGGAGATTAATCCAAATGTTGATGTAAGAATTCATAATTGTTTCTTTCTTCCAGAAAATGCTGATGAATTTCCATTTGATGAGTATGACTATATAATTGATGCGGTAGATACTGTTACAGCTAAGATTTCAATTATTATGAAAGCAAATGAACTTGGAATTCCTGTTATAAGCAGTATGGGTGCTGGTAACAAGCTGGACCCGACAGCATTCAGGGTTGCAGATATATATAAGACAAGGGTGTGTCCTCTTGCGAAGGTTATGCGCCGTGAACTTAAGAAACGTGGCGTTAAGAAGCTTAAGGTTGTATATTCAGAAGAACAGCCAACAAGGCCAATCGAGGATATGTCGATAAGCTGTCGTACTAACTGCATATGCCCACCAGGAGCAGAACACAAATGTACAGAAAGACGTGATATTCCGGGAAGCGTGGCATTTGTGCCATCTGTTGTAGGGCTTATAATTGCTGGAGAGGTGATTAAGGATATCGCAGGGGTTAATGCAAAGTAGGACTTATAGGATAAAATATTTTGATAGAAACAGCAAAGTAATTAAAGTGATTACAATATTTAATAAATAAACTAAAAGAACCTGAATGATAATGATATCAAGTGGCAATTGATATGATTATCATTCAGGTTCTTTTTGGGAGAGTGATAACTACAAATTTAAGGGAGTAGGTAGTTATCTGTTTATGAAAAAGTTTATTGAAAGCAATGTCATATGTCTTTCAACAATGATTATATTAGAGGGAAAATGTGAACGTGATATGTAAAAGATGTGAGTAAAATGTGAATTATAAAAACAAAATATAAACTAATGCAATAAGACTGATTATATATTATAATAACGTATGTTTCATTAAAGAATATTTCATCAAAGAAGATTTTAGCATATTACGCTTAGTTAATATGAAAAATATATATTATATTAAAGTATAGTATAAAATAATACATTTTATTCGTATATACAATAAATAATTATCTATAAATAGCATAAAAGAGAGAAAAAGTGAGGGAAAGCGTGGAAAGGGAGAATATTTATAAAGGCAGTACATTTAATATGAAATGTCAGTATTGTGGGGCAGTGCTTAATCTGACCGATGAGGTGTGTCCGCATTGTGGCAGGAAGAATAGGGCAGGGGAAGCCTATAAAAAAGATTATGACAAATATCAGTCAAAAGTTAATACGGCGGAAAAATCAATAAGCGCACAGCAGCTGTATACAGTAAAAGTGCTTGTGCGTGGAGTGGCTATAGCGGTGCTTCTTGCAATGTTTATTGGTCTGGTGGTGTATATGCTTACACACGACTGGTATTTTATTAAGCAGAAAAATGCTGTTAGTGAATATGATACGGTGACAGCCACGTTAGACAGATATTGGGAGAATGAAGATTACTATGATTTCTTTAATTATAGTGACAGCATTAATATATCAGGCTGGTCAGATGGTCCGTATCTTGATTATCACCCACAGATAGAGGCTGCACAGATATACATATTTGTGAATAATTATATAAGTGAATATCTTGCCGCGGATAATATATTTTATAAGAATAAGGCACTGACAGATATTTGTGGTCTGCTGGATGAATTTTATGATTTGAATAACCTTCATTATATATATGGAAAGCTTGCGGTTGGAGATACGTCTGATGAGAAGGTAGAACAGATTTATAAGAATATGGATGCAATATTAAAGACATATTTTTATGTGAGTGATGAACAGGTGCAGGCTATAAGGACGGCGGATAGTACGCAAATCCAACTTATTATAGAAGAAAGTGTGAAAAATAAGTATGAATAATAAAATGAATGTGATATGTCCTTCGTGTGGCGCAGAATTTAATAAAAATCTCAGCCAGTGTCCATATTGTGGCAATTCCAATTATTATGGACAGGAAAAATCATATATGAAAGGACTGGCAGGACTTAGGCAAAGGCTGGCAGAACTTGCTGATATTAATAAAAAAATAATTGTAGAAGAGGCTGTAAAAGTGCTTGTCCTTGTACTGGCGGTTGTAATCATACTGGTGGCAGCTATATTTTCTGTAAAAGCAATTGACAGACACAACGAAAGCATTGCCGTTAATAATATAAGAAAAGAGATAATAGATGGAAGATAAGTATTATACAGAAAGTCATAAAAAAGCCATAGACAGGTATGATAAAGATTTCAATAATACAGAAAAGAATGTACATAATAAGGCGGACAGTAATTCAAAGAAAGCTTACGCATTTGCAATACCCGCAGTTGTTATTGCACTGCTTCTTATAGCATTTATTGGTATTGCATTAACTGGCTCTGTAAAAAAGGCTGTAAAGAAATCAGCAATAACGAATAATTATACAGAAATAAGTAATAAAATATATTCATATCTTGATAGCAGTAGTTATAAGGAATTATCGGATTATAGTGATGAGATAGATGCTCTTGATAATAAAGCATTTGATAAAGAATATTCGGTTCTTATGGGTGTAAGATATTATGTGTGGTCAGTGGGATTTATGAATACTAACGATAGTGATAATTATAATCTTACACAGTCAGATGTGTCTAATCTGGCATATTATCTTTCGCAGTTTTACTACTATACACAGTTATCGGCATATAAAGATAAAGAAGTAACTATGACATCAGACAATGAAAAGTATCTTAACAAAATGCGGGAAGATATGGGAGTACTGCTTAAGAAATATTATCACATTACAGATGAGGATTTAGAGGCTATTGATACATTTTCAAGCGCACGAATTGAGCAGTGCCTTATACAAAGAGGATAGATGTGAAAATGGATTTTTTATACGCAGGATTTATGTTTGTATACATTTGACACAAAGCCGATATGCGCAAAATGTGCGCAGGAATGAGGATTATTATGAAGAAAAGCAGATTAATTATTATGGATATAATTATTGTAATTCTTGTTGTTCTTAATGCTGCGATGATAATAGCGGTAGCAGAGAATTATAATGATGAGAACAGGACATATAATACACGCTGGTTTATGAACCTGTATAAGAATGATGAATATGGCAGGGCAGTAGATTATGCCAGCAGGGATAAGATTGTGATAGATAATATTCAGGACAATGAACTGGATGAAAGCATAGCGGTTGCAGAGTATTATAATGCGGAATTTTATAAAAATGTATATAAGACAATGGGAAATACGCAGAAGCTAAAGCAGATGGAGGAGCAGTCTGATATGGCATTAAAGAGAATGGGAAGCCTGTCAATATTAAAGCAGAAGATAGATAGTATAGTCAACGTACCTGACATGCAGACTAAATAATAAAGTAATAGAATAATAAGGCAATAAAGTAACAATATAATGAGATATTGAAGATTATTATTGATAAATCTATGTATAATTATTAAAATAACAGATAGAAGTAATAAGGCATATATGCTGAATTAATAAATTAACCACGAGGTGCAAAAGGAGAACGATGGCAGATAATATAATAGAATTAAGACATATTAGTAAAGTATATAGTGATAATGGATTTAAGGCTGTTGACGATTTTAATCTTGAGGTAAAAAGAGGAGAGTTCGTCACTTTTCTTGGACCATCCGGATGTGGTAAGACTACTACATTAAGAATGATAGCAGGATTTGAGATGCCAACAAGTGGAGAGATACTTCTTAATGGAGAAGATATATCACAGCTTCCAGCTAACAAAAGGCCTATTAATACAGTATTCCAGAGATATGCTTTATTTCCACATATGAATATATATGACAATATAGCATTTGGACTTAAACTTAAAAAGCTGCCAAAAGAGGAGATTAGAAAGAAAGTAAAGAGAGTTCTTGATATAGTTGACCTTGAGGGGTTTGAGAATAGAAAGATATCTACCTTATCAGGTGGACAGCAGCAAAGAATTGCAATTGCAAGAGCCTTGGTTAATGAACCGGAAATCCTTATGCTTGATGAGCCGTTAGGTGCACTCGATTTGAAAATGCGTCAGGAAATGCAGCTTGAATTGAAGCATATGCACGATGAACTTGGAATTACATTTATATATGTAACACACGATCAGGAAGAAGCACTTACAATGTCTGATAAGATTGTTGTTCTTTCAGAAGGCAGGATACAGCAGATTGGTACGCCTGAGGATATATATAATGAGCCACAGAATGCGTTTGTAGCTGACTTTATCGGTGAAAGTAACATTTTCAAAGGTATTATGACAGGACATATGAAAGTAAGATTTTGCGGCGGTGAATTCATGGGAATGGACGATGTTGCAGAGGGTACTCTCGTTGATGTTGTTGTAAGACCGGAAGATGTAATTATAACTAAGCCGGAGGACGGAGTTGTTGAGGGTGAAGTTGTGTCGGTTATATTCAAGGGTATGCACTATGAGGTTACTGTTGAATCGGGCAAGTACGAGATGGTTATAAGAACGACAAAATGTTATTCTGTCGGTGAAAGAATTGGTATGAAGCTTGAGCCGGACGGAATTCATATTATGCTTGCTGAGGATCATACAACAAGCTTTGTTACTAATATTAATAGTGATTATACACTTGATTTTAATGGCAAGGTTATTAATTGCGATTTAACAAAGGTTATTCCTAAATCAAGTATGAAGGACAATGTTTTAGTTGATGAGAATAATGAGGCTGTTGATACATCTAAGTTAAAGGTTATGGTTTCAATCCAGCCATATGATATAAGAATGAGTGATAATGTGGATGAAGGTCTTGTATCCGGACATATTATCAACCTTATCTATAAGGGTGACCATTACAGTTACGTTATAAGAACAGAATATGGACACGACCTTATTGTAGATGATGAGTATCTGTGGAATATGGACGATGCTGTAGGACTTATTATGCCAGAGGATAAAATGAAGTTTCAATTGAAAAAGTAGGTAAAGGGAAAGGAATTAATAAAGATGAATAATTTATTATCGCGTAAGCAGCTTGGAATTCCTTATGGAATATTCCTTTTATTATTTGTTGCAGCCCCTTTGCTTGTATTGATATATTATGCATTTACCAATGGACAGGGACAGTTTACAGTAAGTAATCTCTGTAATTTCTTTACAGATCCTAACACACTTGGAACATTGTGTTACAGTTTTGCACTGGCATTTGTTGTAACTATGGTGTGTCTTTTAATAGCGTATCCAGTTGCATACATACTTGCACAGAGCGAGATTAAAAGAAAAGCAGTTATTCTTATGCTTTTTGTGCTTCCAATGTGGATTAACTTTACACTTAGAATTACAGCACTTAAGGAAGTTCTTTCATTAATAGAAGGTAATCTTGCATTTTATCCTTTTATTAATACAGTTATTGGAATGACTTACGATTTTCTTCCATTTATGATACTTCCGTTGTATACAACATTATCGAAAATGGATAACAGCATTATAGAAGCGGCAAATGATCTGGGGGCTAATAATTTTCAGACATTTATAAGGATTATATTGCCATTATCTGTACCGGGAATTATAAGTGGAATATCAATGGTGTTCCTGCCAGCGATGACTAATTATGTAGTGCTTGATATGCTTTATAACAGTACATATATTATGGGTAGTCTTATAGGAAGCTATTTTAGTGCATACGACTGGAACAATGGTTCAATGATAGCACTTATACTTCTTATAATTATATGTATAATCAGTCTTATATCAGCAGACAGCGATAATGAAGGTTCAGGACGCAGGCTGTAGATATATGTGATGGGAAAGAGGACAGGTATGTTTAAAAAATGTGTTAAATATGCAATTATCGGTCTTGTACTTATATTTATGTATGTTCCGATTCTTATATTAGCAGTATATAGTTTTACAGATTCACCTAATATTGGAGCTATTCATTCATTTTCGTTCCATAATTATGTGACATTATTTACAACACCAGAGCTTATAGATATGATTATAGGTTCAATTGCACTTGCAATTGGAAGTGCGGTGCTTGCTACAATACTTGGAACAACAGGTGCAATTGGAGCATTTTATTCTAAGAAAAATGTTAATGGTACAATGTCAGTTCTTAATCAGATACCAGTTGTTAATGCCGATGTTGTGACAGGTTTTTCATTATGTATTCTTCTGGTTGTTGTATTCGGGATAAGCAAGAATACTTATATTCCACTTATAATAGGACATACAGTGCTTAGTGCACCATTTGTATATCTTGCGGTTGTTCCCAAGTTAAAACAGATGGACCCAAGTCTTTATGAGGCTGCACTTGACCTTGGAGCGACACCGGGATATACGTTAATTCATATTATTATACCTCAGATTGCATCAGGTATTATATCAGGATTTGTTATGGCAGTTACTTTATCACTTGATGATTATTTTGTGGCAACTTATACGAAACCGGCAACATTTGATACAATAAGTACATATGTTGTTAATGCAACAAAGGGTTCGCAGACTAATATTAAGACTGCATTATGGGCATTATCGACAATTATATTCCTGATTGTAGTTATAGTTGAAGTTGTTATGAATTTTGCACCTATAAAGAATGAAGCCCAGAAGGAGAAACATTAATGAATAAAAATGTGATTATAGATATTACATCTTATATCAGACATTTGACTAAAAAGGTTATAAAAGTTTCGCTTGCTATGATTTTGGTTGTTGAAATGCTGTCTGGAAGTATAACAGGAGTGTGGAAAGGATTTAATTCTACTAAAACAGAGGCGGCAGATAACGATACAATTACACTTAGAATATGTAACTGGGAAGAGTATATAGATGAAGGCGGCTGGAACGCTGATGAAACAATAGATCTTGAGAGCACAGATATCAGGGGCGATAATTCTATGGTTGATGATTTTGTTCAATGGTATTATAAGACATATGGCAAGAAGGTTAATGTCGAATATAGCTGTCTTGGAACTAATGAAGAACTTTACAATATGCTTACATTAGGTGATGAGTACGATTTAATATGTCCTTCAGAATATATGTTTATGAAGCTTATGACTGAGGGCTGGCTTGAACCATTTTCTGATGAATTCTACGACACAGGAATCAAAGAGAATTATTATGCAAAAGGTGTTTCACCATTTATAAAGCAGACTTTTGATAATAATACAATCAATGGTGAACCTTGGAGTAAATATGCTGCTGGATATATGTGGGGTGTTACAGGTATTATATATAATCCAGAAGATGTTACAAAACAAGAGGCATCGACATGGAAGATTATTAATAATGATAAGTTCAGACGTATGATTACTGTTAAGGATAATGTAAGAGATACTATGTTTGCGGCAATTGGTGCAATCAAGTCTGATAAGTTAAGGTCACAGGATTTTATCAATCAGGCAGATTATACTGATAAGCTGGCAGAGGAGATGAATGACACATCAAAGGATACAGTTGATGAAGTATTAGAATATCTTCAGCAGGTTAAAGATAATGTATATTCATTTGAAACTGACAGTGGTAAGATTGATGCTATTACAGGTAAGATCAGTGCTGGCTATCAGTGGTCAGGTGATGCTGTATACATAATGCAGCAGGCAGAAGCTAATGATGTCGATCTTAATTTTGCTATTCCAGAAGAATGTACTAATATGTATTTTGATGGCTGGGCAATGTTAAAATCAGGAATTAATGGCAATTCAGAAAAGAAGAAGGTAGCAGAAGCATTTGTTAATTTCGTATCTATGCCAGAAAATGCAGTAAGAAATATGTACTATATTGGCTATACATCAGTTATATCAGGTGGTCAGAGTCCTGTTATATATGATTATTTAAAATGGAATTATGGTCTTGAGTCACTTATGGAAGAGGATGATACAATAAGTGAGGCTGATGCAATAGATTATTCTTTAGGATATTTCTTCTCAGGAGTATCTAATGATTCAAGATATATATTAAGAACATCTAAGGCGCAGACAGAAGGAATGTTGTCAGCACAGTATCCAACGGAAGAAGTAATGCATAGAAGTGCTATTATGCAGTATTTTGATAATGACGAAACAGCGAGAATTAATCAGATGTGGATAAATGTAAGATGTTTTAATATTCATAATGTACCAGTCTGGGTATGGATTGCCGCAGCCGTTGCTATCGTAGGAGTTATAGCACTAAGAATTGCGGATGTCATAAGACATAAGAAAATATAGATGTATAGGATATTTTTAGAGAGAATATTATTATAAAAACAGAGAATAGAAAGTTGTATATTGGAGGAGAAGCTCCGGTTATACTTTCTATTCTCTGTTTTGATTTTATTATTACGCAACATATTAAAAGATATTGTGTGGTGTGACAGGGTAGTTATAATTTTAAGAAAAATGCACTATATCCCGGTAATTCCAATCCATTATTTAACTGTATTTCTCTATCGGTTATAAGGTCATATGCTTTGTCACAGCCCATATTAAATGAGGCAGAATAATTGTAGTCAGCGGCATTTATTGCAACAAGTACACGCTCACCCTGCCACTCTCTTAAGAATACGCATTGTTCATTAGTGAGGACTATAGATGAGAAGTTACCATATTGTAATGCTGGTGATGTCTTTTTAGCATTGGCAAGCTTTGCAATCCAGTCAGATAATTCATTAAAGACAGGTGTGTCAAAGCAGGCTCTTAAGGCAGGGTCACCATCTTCTTTACGTCCAGTTGCACCCCATTCACTTCCATAATATACACAAGGTATTCCTGGCATACCAAAAGCAAGAGCATATATTAAAGGAAGGTGACGGATGTTATTCAGTATGCTTGCAACTCTTGTGACATCGTGATTGTCAACAAAAGATAATAAATGCTTACCTTTGTAAAGTGTCCAGTTCTCAGGTCCGAACTGCCTTAAAAGTGAATGGTTAATTTCAAACATATTCATTGAATTAAAGCTTGAATAAAGACCCTTGTAGCACTCATAATTAGTAACTGAATGAAGCATTTCGTCGTTCATAATCTGGTTATAATCGCCGTGCAGTGTTTCTCCTAACAGGAAGAAGTCTGGTTTTAAGCTGTCACAGAAGCTTCTTAATCTTTTAAGAAAATCGTGATTGAGGCAGTAAGCAACATCAAGTCTTAAGCCGTCAATATCAAATTCCGTAACCCAGCCTTTGATAGCATTAAAAATATGCTGTATAACATCTTCATTATACAGGTTAAGCTTTACAAGGTCATAACAGCCTTCCCAGCCCTCATACCAGAGCCCGTCATTATAATTAGAATTACCATTAAAATCTATTCTTGCAAACCAGTTGATATAAGGGGAACTTTCCCTGTTCTTTAACACATCCTGAAAAGCCCAGAAGCCTCTGCCAACGTGATTAAATACGCCGTCAAGAACAACCTTTATTCCTTCATTATGAAGATTATTGCACACGTTGGCAAAATCTTTATTAGTACCAAGCCTTGTGTCTATCTTTGTATAATCTCTTGTATTATATCCGTGAGTGTCAGATTCAAACACAGGAGAAAAATATATAGCATCAGCACCTAATCTTTTAATATGAGGTATCCAGTCGTTAACCTTTAAAATGCGGTGGTTAAGTACACCATCATTCTCAAAGGGTGCTCTAGAAAACCCAAGAGGATATATTTGATAAAAAACACTTTCGTAAGCCCACATAGCAGCCTCCATTTATATATTTATATATATGTTAATCGGCATTTTCTTCTTTATCAACAACCTTAATGATATTCTTTTTCCACATTATTCTGGATGAAATTATAGCAACTTACAATACAAAAGAATAATCGTTTATACATTGTCAGTTATATATTTCTTTGATATAATAATTATAACTTTATTATAGTAGAGTATAAAAGTTAAATCATTACTGATATGCTTGGATTATGTATTGAAAACATACATAGCAGTCAGGATGCATTAAACATAACAGCTAACGGATAATACAGCATACGGAACGGAGAAAAGCCTATGAAGAAAAATAAGTGGTATACAATAAGCGTGTTTATAATAATATGTGTATTGCTGAATCTGGCAGGAAAGTGTATTGCTGGGTATTTCAGGCTTCCATTATGGCTTGATTCACTAGGTACAGTTGCGGCCACTTATGTATGCGGACCGGTATGCGGTGTTATCGTTGGAGTTACTCTCAATATTCTTTATTCTATAATATATTCGTGGACATATGCCTGTTATGCCATAGTAAGTGTTTCTATAGCAGTTGTTGCTGGAATTTGCATAAGTAAGGATTATATGAAAACACTGCTTGGTGCACTGACATCAAGCTTTTATATTGCACTTGTTTCGTGTTCTATTTCCGTGATTTTTAATTATATGTTTTTTAATGGTTATACCAATAATATATGGGGTGATGGAGTTATTGAGTCGCTTTTAGGAATAGGATTTAATGATTTATTAAGTCACGTTGCAGGACAATTTTATATTGATTTTCCTGATAAGATCATAACTGTGCTTGCACTCTATATATTTGTAAGGTATGACAAGGGAAAGAACAGATTTGATAAAAGGATAATGACAGCCTGTATATATATCGGGATAGCTGCTATGGCAGCAGTACAGCTTATAGAAGTTAATACACCTAAGTGCGTGTATGCAGCCTCTGATAACAGTAGGAATAACCAGAATAATATAGAAGAAACACCAGATTATAATACTTATCTTCAGACCATTTATGGAAGAGAAAACGGAATACCAGGCGGCTGTGCCAATGATATAGCACAGACTAATGATGGAATACTATGGATAGGAACCTATGGTGGTTTATACAGGTATAATGGTACAGAGTTTAAATGGGTGGATGAATATGCCTCTGTTAAGACTGTAAACTGTCTGTATAAAGATGAAGAGGGCAGATTATGGATAGGAACCAATGATGGCGGCGTATCGATAATGATTGATGAAACAATCATAAATGTTGTATCAGAAAAGGAGGGATTATCAGCTGATTCCGTAAAGTGTATAACACAGGGTTCTGATGGTGATTACTATATTGGTACGACAGGTGCTATGTCAATAGTTTCTCTTGCAGATGGATTAACAGTTAAAAGCTATATAGATGATATAAAATATGCTGTAAGTGCAGACTCTGATAAGAATGGTAACATAGCAGTTGTCAGCGATAATGGACAGCTAAGTATTGTAAAAAATGCAGCAGTTATTTCAGAATATAGTGCATCAGATGGTGGAAGATATACAACGTGTTCATTTGATGATGCGGGTATGCTTTATGTGGGAACATCAAAAGGAAATATAGATAAATATGAATATGATTTATATAATAACGCTTATGTACTTAAGGAAAGTGTAAGTTGTAATGAGCTTAATAATATTAAAGAAATATATTTTGTAGATAACACATTAACAGAAAATGGCACACTTTTTGTATGTGCAGATAATGGTACAGGATATTATGACAGTCAGAATCAATTTATAAACATTGATACAGGCAGCTTTAATAATTCAATAGATCATATGACAGCAGATTATCAGGGAAATCTCTGGTTTACATCATCAAGACTTGGGCTGTTAAGATTAAGCAGATCAGCGTTTACACAGCTTAATTATGAACATACCGATGAAAAGCTGGTTGTAAACACTGTGACAATGTGGAATGGAAATTATTATATAGGTACAGATAGTGGAATTGCCGTTTCATACGCAGCTGCAGGTAGTATTTTGGCTAATGGTGATTATATTCAAAAGCAGGACAGCTCTGTGAATGAGCTTGTGAATAAACTTGTAAAAGAGCTTGATAACGTAAGAATAAGGTGCATAACAACGGACAGTAAAAATAATATGTGGATATGCACAACAGGCAAAGGAATATATGAGGTTACATATAGTGGTGAAATTATAAGATATGATGAGAATAACGGACTAAGTGGAAACAGATACAGGACTATAACAGAGTTAAGTGATAATACAATGCTTGCAGCAGGTGATACAGGACTTAGTTATATTGTAGATGAAGCTGTCATTGGCAATATAGGTTATTCTATGAAAAACAGTAAGGTTTTATGTACACTTGAAACAGATATACAAGATTATGGAAGAGTTATACTTGCAGGAACAGATGGCAATGGAATAGAAGTTATTAGTGATGGAAGAGTAATAGATAATTATGATAAGGATGATGGTCTTAGCTCAGCGGTTATATTAAGAATGGTAAAGGATGCTTCTGGCGAGGGTTTATTCATAGTAACAAGTAACAGTCTGTGTTATATGGATAAGACAGGCATTATAAGAATATTGGATAATTTTCCTTACTATAATAATTACAATGTAGTTAATGGGAACAATGATAATCTTTTTGTGCTGGGCTCAGCCGGAATATATGTTGTTGATAAGAGTGCCTTACTTTCTGGAAAAGAACTTGATTATAAGCTGCTTAATGGGGATTGCGGACTTGAAAATGCATTAACACCAAATGCATGGGATTATATTGATGTGAATAATAATCTGTACATGTCAACAGATGATGGTGTAATGATAGTCAATCTCAATGATTATAGTGCCAGAATAAGATCATATCGTATACAGATGAAGTCTGTAAAGGTAGATGGAGAAAGTCTCAGGGTAAAAAGAGGGGAAGAACTTTATATTGATAGTAAAGCACAGATGATAGAGATGTTCCCTGAGATTATAAATTATTCTGTTAATACTCCTTATGTAAGCATATATCTGGAAGGGTATGATGCTGAACCAAGGATAATATTACAAAGTGATCTGACTAATATAATATATATGAACATACCTGTAGGCACATATACATTTCATTTGTCAGTTCTTGATGAAAATGGCAGGGTACCAATATCTGAAAACACATATACAATTATCAAGGAAGCTAAGATATATGACTATTGGTGGTTTAAGGTGTATATGGTCGGAATATTTGCACTTATAGTTGCATATCTTACGTGGATATTATTCCATACACAGATTAAAAGAACCCTTGATTTTCAGAAGAAAGAGCTCGAATTTGTAAAGAAACAGCTTGAGATGGGGAACGAAACAGTTCTTACTATTGCAAGGACTGTTGATGCAAAGGATGTTAATACAAGCCAACATTCACTAAGAGTATCTGAGTATTCAGTTATGATAGCAAAGGAGCTTGGATATAGTGATGAAGAATGTGAAAACCTTAGAAAAGCGGCATTGCTTCACGATATAGGAAAGATAGGTATTCCAGACAGAATACTTAACAAACCGGAAAGACTTACAGATGAAGAGTATGCCATTATGAAATCACATGTTGAAAAAGGAGCAGAAATACTTAAAAGCTTTACTCTTGTAAATCACGTTGAGGAAGGAGCACTTTATCATCATGAGAGATATGATGGAAAAGGATATATGCATGGTCTTAAGGGTGAAGAGATACCTCTTAATGCAAGGATTATCGGAATAGCGGATGCATTTGATGCTATGACGGCTAACAGGGTGTATAGAAAGAAGCTTGATAAGGACTATGTTTTAGGGGAAATACGAAGAGGCAGCGGCACACAGTTTGACCCGGAGCTTGTGGATATTATGCTTAGACTTATTGATAGTGGCAGGATAGACATTGATAATCTGTATAAGGATGGTGAAGCAGATGAAGATAAGTAATATTAAGAAAATATCCGGCAGGGTATTGTCTTATATAGTAAGCAGGGAGAGTATCATAACTCTTATAACATGTGTTGCAGTAAGCATCATCATAGGTGCCTGTATGGTTTATTCAAGAAAAGATGAAGATAAGAGCATCAAGGTAGGGATAATATATGTAGGTGATGCAAGTACTGCATATACAGACAATTTCATAGAGGCACTTGCTGACATTAAGGAAGAGTATGGCGATAAGGTAGAAGTTATGCATATGTATAATGTTGCCGAGGGAACAGAAAGAGAATATCTTGAAAGACTTGTAAATGCAGGCTGTAATCTGATATTTTCTACAAGCTATAACTATGGTGAAACAACTAAGGAGCTGGCTGGCAGGTATCCAGATGTGCAGTTTTGCATGGCAACCTGCTCTAATGCTAATGAGGAGCCATACTATGCTAATTATCATACATTTATGGGTGCCATATATGAAGGAAGATATGCAGCAGGAGTCGCGGCAGGCATAAAACTGAAGGAGCTTATATCAGAAGGGATAATAACAGAAAATGAGGCTAAGATAGGATATGTTGCAGCGTATCCTAATGCGGAGGTTATATCAGGGTATACAGCCTTTTTGCTTGGAGCAAGATCAGTTGTGGGGAATACTACCATGACGGTAAAGTACACATATAAGTGGAATGATTATCGTACTGAAAAGAAGTATGCAAGAGAACTCATAAATGAGAAGTGTGTTATTATATCACAGCATTCAGATACAGCAGGACCAGCGACTGCCTGTGAGGAAACATCCTCAGATGTACCTGTTTTTAATGTGAGCTATAACCAGAGTATGTTTGATGTAGCACCAACTACATATCTTACGGGGTGTAAGATTAACTGGAAGCCATATATGAAGGCTGCCGTTGATGCAGTTCTTAATGGAAAGGTGGTAGAAAAGAACATCAGAGGTAATATACATGGTAATGATGTGGGAGCCGGCTTTGATGAAGGCTGGGTTTCAATGCTTGAGTTTAATGATATTGTTGTGGCAGATGGCACTAAGGAAATGGTAGCAGATGTTATCGAGCAGTTTAAGAAGGATAGGCTTACTGTGTTTAAAGGTGACTACATAGGCGTAAATACTGACAATCCAAATGATATCATAGACCTTAGTGAAGGCTTTGTGGAAAATAAAGACAGCTCAGCACCATCGTTTAACTATATATTAAAGGACATTATTACGATAGAGTAAAAATACATTATTACGCATTATTACAATAGTACATTATTACGACATTATTACAATAGAGTAAAAACACTTGACTGTACAGCTTTTTATATGATAGAATATGCAGGCTTTAAATGGTTTTATTGGAAACGAAACATCCTCCTGGATGATAACGAACAACACATTGAGTTAAGTTATCATTAAGGAGGATTTTTTTTATGCCAAAAAACAAATTTCAGGACGTAGTATTCACAATTATTATGGCAGCTATTATGGTGTACGGGATGGTTGTTTATAATATAGCTCTTAACACAGGAACAGTTGATGGAACAACTTTTATTGCAGCATTACACGAGTTACCAATAATGGTGCCAGTTGCTTTCATTCTTGAGTTCTTTATAGTTGGAAGGCTGGCAAGGCTGCTGGCATTTACTGTTATGAAGCCAACAGACAGACCACAGTTTATCACATATGCAATATCTATATGCATATGCTGTATTATGTGTCCTGTTATGAGTCTTGTTGCAACAATACTTTTTAAGGAACCATCTTTTGGTATGTGGGTTAAGACATGGGCTATGAATTTCCCTATGGCAATACTTTATCAGATGTTTTACTGTGGACCATTTGTACGTCTTATCTTCAGAGCAATATTTGAAAGAAAAGACAGCAGGCAGAAAGAAGTCAAAGAAGCATAATTCCTGCTATGTCAGTACAGCATTTATTGAGATATTTAGTCTGGTGATATTATCCAAGGTATGAGAAAAGCATAACTACTATGCCTAGTATAACAAGTATGACTCCTGTTGCACGGTTAAGTGTTTCAGGAGTAGCTTTGTTTGCAAAGATAGCTGCTATTCTTGCCCATATAAGTGTAAATACGATACATAATAGCCACACAGTTATATCAGGTATTCCACCAATCGCAAAGTGTGATACAGCGCCTGTGAGTGCTGTAAAAGTCATAATAAATACACTTGTTCCGACAGCAGTTTTCAGCTCATATCCAAGAACAGAGGTAAGTATAAGCAGCATCATCATACCACCGCCGGCACCGATGAAGCCACATATAAAGCCGATTAATACGCCGCATACAACTGATTGTATGGCACGTTTCTTAGCAGACACACCCTCCATGGCTTCCTTTGTAGTCATAACAGGTCTTATGATGAATTTAATTCCAAGAAGAAATGTCATAAATACAGAGAAGCTGCCCATTGTAGCTGATGGAACAAGGCTTGATACATAGCTTCCTACAACAGTGAATATAAGAACACTGACCATCATAATAAGTCCGTTTTTAATGTCTAGATTCTTGTTTTTTCCATATGTATATGCTGATATGGCACTGGCAAGCACATCAGAAGAAAGTGCAATGCCGACAGCCATATAAGGATCCATTCCTAAAAATGTAATGAGCATAGGGCTGATTACAGCAGCGGCACTCATACCGGCAAATCCAGTACCAAGACCGGCACCCATACCTGCAAAAAAAGTTACAATAATAGTTAAAAATAATGATGACATAATTAATATACCTCCTTGTTTTGCGAAGCAAAATGCGACTGCCCACACAGGAGCAGAGGTATTTACCTCTTTTCTGTGCACAATTCTAATAAAAATAGTTTGGTGTCAGGTGCACACCGACCCTAGTTGTCTTCAAGTATCTTATCAAGATTAGCTTCTATCTGTTTCATACCAGTAAAAAAAGCCTCTTTAGTGGCAGTATCCATATTATCAAAAAGATGTTCAAGAAAATCTTTCTGTAAAACCTGACCTTCTTTAATTATTTCCTCTGCCGCAGGTGTGCATATGAGCTGTGTTTTCCTTCTGTCACCTTTGGTTTCTTTTCGTATGATATAACCATCACACACAAGCCTGTCAACATTGACAGAAACAAGATTAGCTTTGATTTTTCTTACCTCCACAATATCTCTTGCAGTTGTATATTCTGGATTATTTGCAAGAAACATAAGAATATCGAAAGCTGTCTGTGGAAGATTAAACTTATGTAAAAGCGGTTTGCATACTGAGTTATATGCAAGATTGATTTTTTGTGCGAATTCAATTCCTGAGTTCATAAGAGAATCAGCCTCCTTATAGTAATATTAAGATTGCATATAATAGTTAGTTCTCGTAGTATTAACATTAAACAGATAATCTTTATGTGATAAGATCACAAACTACAAAAATGAATAGTTCAAATTTGAAGTATTATAACACGCTTATATTGATAAGTAAAGACTGAAAGAAAATACTGAAAACGATTTTCTAAAGCAGACTATTGATTGTATTTATATTAGGTTTTTAACATTAGAATATAGTAAAGATTTTGTGAGTTGAATCTAACATTAGTGTAACCATTGAAATTACATCTATTTTTTGATATGATTACTACTGTTAAAGAGAGGTGTTTATAATGCAGATTTCAAGCAGATTTACAATGGCAATCCATATGTTTGCCTGTATAGATACATTTTCGGATCAGAGGATGACTAGTGATTTTATGGCAGCAAGCATTGGAACCAATCCAGTAATTGTCCGTAAAATATTGCAACAATTAAAGGCAGCTGGTCTTATTGAAGTTGCAAGAGGGACAGGCGGTGTGACAATTACCAGACCATTGGAGCAGATTACATTCCTTGATGTGTATAAAGCAGTGGAGTGTGCACCAGATGAAGAATTGTTTCATTTTCATGAGAATCCCAATCAGAAATGTCCGGTAGGAAAGAATATTCATAATGTTCTTGATAAGAGGCTGTTAGAGGTACAGAGGGCAATGGAGGAAAAACTTTCAGAAATGACACTTGCTGATGTGAAAAAAGATATTGCAGTGTATACAGATAAAGAGTAGCATACAGACGGCTTCGGATGCGTGATTATATCATCACAATTTCCGAAGCCTTTTTTATTTGTTGTATTCAATGTAAAACTTTTAAAGGAAGTTGTAACAAAAAAAGTTACAAAAAGTTCGATGTAACTATTGACATTACAACAAGCGAATGCTATAGTACAACCATAAGATGTAACAAGTAATGTTACAACAAATCAAAGAGATAATAGTATGAAAAATAAGATTTTTCATACGCAAGATTTGTGTTTACGCACAAACTTGAGATGCGCAAAAGACAGCGCAAGAAAGGAGATTAAAATGCAGAAAGTAGTAGAATTTTTACAGAAAAACCCGGTTCAGTATTTAGCAACCGTTGGAAGAGATGGAAAGGCAAAATGCCGTCCATTTATGTTCTGCTTTGAGCAGGATGGAAAGCTTTGGTTCTGTACTAACAACACAAAGGATTTTTACAAGGATATGTTAGCAAATCCTGAGGTAGAAGTATCAGTATCTTCACCTGAATACGCATGGATTCGCCTTAATGGCAAAGCAGTATTTGAGGACAACAAGAGTGTAAAGGAAGGATGCATGAACAATCCTATCGTTAAGGGACAGTACCAGACAGCAGATAATCCTATTTTTGAGGTATTCTATCTTGAAAATCCTCATGGTGTAATCGCAGATTTCTCTGGAAATCCACCTTATGAATTTTAAAGACAGTCAACAGAAAAAATTATAGTCTTCGGGGCGAGGTGTAATTCCTGACCGGCAGTATAGTCTGCGAGCAAAAAGCTGATATGGTGTAATTCCATAACCGACGGTAAAGTCCGGATGAGAGAAGATATGATAAAACAAGTCCCGCAGGAAATCCCGTCCTGCGGGCTGTTTTAAATTCAGCCATATCTCACAAAAAGGAGATTTATGAGTAACAATACAGCAATTTATTAAGACAAAATTGGACGTTGTGCTATTCAATGCTTTGCCGTTTAATATCTTAAAAGGCTTAGTGATTGGAGCAATTACCATAATGATATATAAAAAACTTACACCGATAATGAAAGGAGAGACTTTGAAATGACAAAAATGGATTATCTTAAACTTCTGGTGGATGAAATTCATTCAACAACAGTTGCAACGATAGGTTCAGATGGACATCCTCAGACAAGAATCATAGATATGATGTACTATGATGAAGAAGGTGTGTATTTCCTTACAGCAAAGGGAAAAGCATTTTATGACCAGTTAATGGAGCAGCAGTATGTGGCAATATCTGCGACAAAAGATAAAATTGCGGTTTCTCTTCGAGGAAGAATAAAGAACATTGGCAAAAAGAAGCTTGATATTATGTTTGAAAAAAATCCATATATGAAGAAAATCTATCCGGGAGATACGAAAGACGTAATCGAAGTGTTTCAGTTATATGAGGCACAGGGAGAGTATTTTGATATAAGCAATCCGTCAAATATTGTGAGGGATACTATAACAATCGGAAAAGCAGAAGCTGTTCAGACAGGTTATTTTGTTGGAGAAGAATGTATTGGATGTAAGTTGTGTTATTCTGCATATCCGCAAAAGTGTATTGATATATCTTTAGTTCCGGTTGTAATCAATCAGAATCATTGTCTGCATTGCGGAAGATGTGCAGAAATCTGTCCGAAGCAGTGTATTAAGAAAAGAGGTTAATTATGACTTTTAAGAAAATCAGAAGAGGGCATATTGACTGGAGAAATTTTTTATGCAGTACGCCGGCTAGGGATTATGTATTCCAGAAGGATGCATATGAAGACCAGATTGACAGGGCAGCAGAGAATATAAGAAATGCAGATTGTGTTATAATAGGGGCAGGAGCCGGGGCATCGACAGCAGCAGGAATCCAGTATGGTGGTAAGAGATTTACGGATAATTTTGGAGAATTCATAGAAAAATACGGTGTACACTATATGACAGACATGTATGCAGCCGGATTTTATCCATATCCGTCTGAGGAAGCAAAGTGGGGATACTGGTCAAAGCATGCATTGATGAACCGCTTTGATCCTCCGGCATTGCCGCTTTATACCAAGCTTTATGATATTGTGAAAAGTAAGGAGTATTTTGTACTGACTACCAATGTGGATCATCAGTTTTATAAAGCAGGATTTGATGAAAAAAGAATATTTGCAACACAGGGAGATTATGGAAAAATCCAGTGCCAGAAAGCTTGTCATTCAAAGACTTACGATGCAAAAGAACTGTTTCGTAAAATGGATGAAGCAAGAAAAGACTGCCTGATTCCATCAGAACTTGTACCAAAATGTCCGGTGTGTGGCGGTAATATGGCTATGAATCTGCGTTGTGATAATTATTTTGTGGAAGATGAAGCGTGGCATGAGGCAGCCGACAGATATGCGTGTTTTCTGGAACAGAATAAGGATAAAAAGGTTGTTCTTCTGGAACTTGGAGTTGGATTTAACACCCCGATTATTATACGTTTTCCTTTTGAAAAGATGGTACGGGAGAACCCGTCTTATAGTTTGATACGCCTGAATATGGATGAAGCGGTAGTTCCGGAAAGTTTCGGGGAACGTGCAATCGGTATTGGCGGTGATATGGCAAAGGCAATTGCTGATATAAGGGGGCTAGTGTGAAAAATAAGATTTTTCACACGCAAGAATGGAGGATTATTATGACACAGGATGAGCGAAGAGAATATCTGATTCAGTACCTTTTAAAAGAAGAAATACGGTTTGGCAGCCAGAACATTCCTACGGATAAGCAGGGGCAGGAAAATCTGCTTCGCTCACTTATGAATGTCAGACCGCCAAGACCAATTAGTAATGATTTTTTGAAAATACAGGATGAGTATCTTGCAGAAAGAAATATAGAGCGTGGAATCACAGATTCTGCTGCGCTTGCACCTGTCAGATCCGATTCGAGATTATATATCTGGCAGGGTGATATTACGACACTGAAATGTGATGCAATCGTAAATGCTTGCAACTCACAGATGCTTGGATGCTTTTCGCCGATGCATGCCTGTATTGATAATTTTATTCATACTTATGCAGGAATTGAGCTGCGTCTGAAAATGCATGAGATTATGACAAAGCAGGGACATGAAGAAGAGACCGGCAAAGCAAAGATAACATCGGGATACAATCTTCCGGCAAAATATATTCTTCATACGGTAGGACCTATTATACAGTGGGAAGTCACAAAAGAAGATGAAGCTCTGCTTGCAAGCTGCTACACAGAGTGCCTGAAGCTTGCTGCTGATACAGGTGCAGAATCCATTACATTCTGTTGCCTGTCTACGGGAGTATTCCGTTTTCCACAGCAGCGAGCTGCCGAGATTGCAACGAACACTGTAAAGCAGTATTTAGACAAAGATAGCAGAATCAAAAAGGTAATCTTTAATGTGTTTAAGGATGAAGATTTAAAAATATATAATGGATTGTTATAAGTGTCTGTTGAAATATCCTATATACTCATTATTTACCCAGACAAATATGTGCAGTAGTTTTTTGCTTATGTATTTATCGTAAAATGACTATTCTTGACTCTCTGTTGTTTGCAGTTGCATTGGCGGTAGCAGCGATTCCGGAGGCATTAGGCTCTATCGTTACGATTGTGCAGGCGTTTGGGACACAGAAAATGGCTAAGGAAAATGCCATTATCAAAGATTTGAAAGCTGTAGAAAGTCTTGGATGTGTATCTGTTATCTGCTCTGATAAGACAGGAACACTGACACAGAATAAAATGACAGTGCAGCAGATTTATATTGATGATAAAGTATATGAACCTAAAGAGCTGGACATTACTAATCAGACACATAGATATCTGCTGTATGTGCCGTACTTACCAATGATTCGAGTATAGTAGAAGGTAAAGAAATCGGAGATCCTACAGAATATGCCTTATTAGAAATGTTTAGAAATATTCAGGTAGAACCATGTGAATTTTTTGGAAGTGCAGGCATTAACGAGGATATATTAAGAAAGTCTATGGATAGAATGGAAGAAGTTCCTTTCGATTCTGACAGAAAACTGATGAGTACTAAGTATAGTCTTAATGGTGTTTCTACAATTTTAACTAAGGAATCAGACGAACCTTTAAGTGTTGATACAGAATATAATTTTATTTTCCCTGGATTGATTTCCATGGTTGACCCACCACGGCCTGAATCTGTAGAGGCGGTTGCTGATGCAAAGAAAGCGGGCGGGCAAAGACTTTTGGATGAAAAACCTCGTGACCCTAAGGCAGGAATAATGACAAGAGATTTTGTAATGACTATGATAGCTGAAGGCACACTGATTGCCGTTGTAACAATGACAGCATATCATATTGGAATTGCATTCAGTCCGGCGATGGCTTCCACAATGGCATTTGCAGCGGGTGTCTGTCTCCTCGCATTGGTAATCTTTGTTCCATTTTTACATAGTGTGTTCAGTGTGGAAAATTTGTCTGCAACAGCGATTGCACAGACTATCGGACTGAGCTTTATACCGACAGTGATTATCCAACTGATAAAGGTATGCCGCAATAAAAAGGAAAAATAATATAATATTTTGAATCATATTTCTTTTGCATACATATTACATCGGATAAAAACGATGAGTAAAGAAGATTGCATAAAAGCTAAGTAACTTATTAATAAAATTATGTAATTTGGTTTTCATAGAAGTTCATCTCCTTTCTGATTATGTTTTTGTTATAGAATACAAAAAGGAAAAATACTTGCCAAAATAAAGGAATAAGTAGTCAAAAGTTGCTTAAAGATTTTTTGTTATATAAAAACTAAGAAAATATATATTTTAACAGAAATACATTAGATTATTTAGAAAAATAATCAGCAGCAAATATGAGAATAGCTATGTTGTGATAAAAGTAGAAAAAAGCTCTGTGTGCAATGCATATGAGATTTTTTCTACTTTTTTAATTGCAATGTAAAAATTCCAGATTACTTGTATATGTGAATTATTACAGTCGTATCATTTTGTGCATACTTTGT